>WBZV01000242.1_pt1 | contig 36787 bp, 25 predicted proteins | sample 5204221 | NCBI WGS metagenome assembly WBZV01 (sample SAMN12344360, study PRJNA552823) | activated sludge metagenome | biome: Activated sludge suspended growth; feature: Nitrification reactor; material: Wastewater; isolation source: activated sludge from nitrification reactor of wastewater...
CTGCGTGGCCGGGCCCGGCGACACCGGCGGCTCAGCGAAAAGGCCAAGGCGGTCGTCGAGGAACGCGGCGCCTGGTTCCTCTTCCTGCCGCCCTACAGCCCGGACTTAAACCCGATCGAAATGGCCTCAGCCGCGCAAATGCCGCGTCGATTTTGGCGACCTCCACATGCAGATCCTGATGCTCGGTGCTAAGGAGTGCAAGAGGGTAACGTTGCCGTTACTCCGATACGCGGTCAACCATTCGACCAGAATCCGTGCGTGGCGGTTTACTTCTGCCAGGAAAATGCATCCATCAGTTGCTGGACCGTTGCACCCTCCAGGCGACACAGCATCGCGATCGCCTGATACTCCTTCGTGTTCATGCAAGGCTCGCCCGGAGCCTTTTCGGCCCGGGCGATAGCAACCTGATACAGATTTCCGGGATTTCGCAATGGTCTCCGAATCCGCACTACGGGCAGGTAACCCCTGACCAAACCCAGCTGCCGAAAATATCGGTCGTATACAATGGTCGACCCATCACGTTGCTATATAGAGCGAACCCTTCGGCTCCTGAAGTAGTTATCGCGCCGGAACCAGCGAAGCCGTATTTGATCTCGGCAATCTGCAACGGCTGCGACCAGCGGTAACCGGGCAGCGCGATTTTCCGCGTGTATAACGTCCCATTTACTCTATCACTCCATACGGCGTGCAGAATGTTTGTGCTTCCGCAGTCGCCCACAGCCAGAGACGGAGACCCCACTCCCGCCCCGGTAACGTCGGGGTTGAGGCGGCCGGGCTTGTCGCTCCATTTGTCGTACGGCGGCCGGCTGATCTTGTAGAGAATGGCTTCACCTCTCTCGACATAGACGACGCGCGCCATTCCCCCTCGCGCAATTATGATGTCCGGGTCGTATAACCCTTCAGATTCGAGAAGGTTGCTGGTGAAGCGATCGACGGTGCCGTAGACAAACGAGGCGCCATAGTCGGTGGATTTGGCGATCTGCAGTGCGTAATCATGTGTGAGTTCTCGATAACCTGGCTCCCAGCTGTCCAGACCGTATGCAACGATGGTGTTTCCTTCGCTGCCAGCCGCCACAGAGAAGGAACCGGCAAATCGTTCGCCATCTTCCAAGCAAACCGAATCGACAAGGTGAGCATCACTCCAACTGGCGCCTTCATCAGTTGAAGCGCTAACATAAAGGCCGTTACAGTAAAACCCGCTGTGAGAGCGCTCAACTACTGAGAAAACCGCGTAAAGGGATCCGTCCGAACCTGCAGCCAAGCGTAAGCTACCTGAGTAACCCCAACGACCGAGTGGCGATACGAGGGTTGTTGGGGCGGACCATGTAGCACCCTGGTCTATGGACAAACTGAAGTTGAGACCGGCCTCGTGGGTCGAATTTCCGTAGGCCACATAGATGATACCGCCGCTCCGTGCGTAGGTGACTGCCACCGGCCACGCACACTGCGGGGGGTCTGGCGCCAAATTCCATGTTTCCCCTGCATCCGCGCTTACATAAACGGCGCAGCGACGAGACAGCCCCACCTCACCGCTGCGGCTACCGCCGATAACCACGTGGTTAGGGTCAGCGGGATCGATTGCCACTTGGTTCGCAGGACCGCTCCCAATGGCAACATCCGGATAGTCCTGTGGTGGCTGGATCCACGCCATAGCCAAACCACCGAGGCCAAGATAGGCGCCGCCGAGAAACAAGCCGAAAAGACTGCGCCGAAAGCCACGGCCTGAAGTCAGCATCGCGCATCCCCCTTTCCTGGCCTTGCGTGACGTGCTGCGATTCCTGGCACGAGAACGGCGAAGAAATCTGCCCTTATAATGCAATCAAAACGGAAATATCCGTGCATGAAAAGCGCGAAATAGGATCGCGAGCATTGCGCGATTTGCGTTTGCCAAGGCAGGTTTAATGTGCGGACTTGGCCAGAGAAGTGCGCGGCAAAGGGGTTCAGAAGAGGTGTGCCCCAGGCGACCTCGGCTCGTTCTCTTGACGGCAGAACGCAACCGGAATAGGACCTTGTGAATGCGTCAGTGATTAATCGTTATTGGGGACGCGCTGCCCGAAGTTATTAGCCGCTAACCATTTGATATCACAACGCGCGCCCGTAGCTCAGCAGGATAGAGCACAGGATTCCTAATCCTGGGGTCGTGGGTTCGAATCCCGCCGGGCGCACCAGTAAAACCAGTTAGATGAGTGGGTTAGTGCGTTGCTATTTTTGGGTAAGCAGAAGGTAAGCAGCCGGAGCGGTTTGGTTAGCCCGCTTTGCGCACCGCCGGGGATCAGTGGTTTCTGATGCGCTGTCAGCGCGGGCATAAGCGAAACTCGATCGACTGATCCAAGAATGAAGATCTGCGGCTAAAGGGCGAGCTGCTCATATGTAAGCGTGACCGGTCGATGAGCGGCACGCAGTTGATCCGCGAGTAGCAAAGCGCCGAGCACACCGCCACCGTGCTCCATGACGGCTTCGAGTACCGTGGCTAAAATACGCGGTGTTCTCCAACACCGGTAAGTCGCTCTTGACGACGAAAATGTCCGACATGCGTCGTATGCCCACCACGGTTGGGACGGGGCGCTTCGTGGTGAGGATCACAATCCCGAGATGAAAGTCTCACTGTCGACCGTGCTCGTCGGGCGGCCGGATATAACCGGGCGGGCAGCGCCCGAAGGTCTGGCGTTTCATTGAGGACCTCACCGCTTCCTACCAAAGTGGTTGGCGCCCTGGAAACGGCTTCTCGACCGCGGGTTTTCCCGCTCGGCTGAAGAACTCGCCGAGGCTGAAGACCGCTCCCACACTTCGTTAACCGGTTGCTGCGTTGCTGGCGCTCGACGTCGTCCAAGATCTTTGGGCCGACTTCAGCCGAAGGGGATGTCGCTGGAGGAGCTCCCCAAGCCTCTGCCGAACGGGTGGGAAAAGCAGCCGGTAGTGTTGTTAAAGGGGGTCGCCAAGCCGTTGGGAGTTCAGTGAATGGCATTCAACCCGGGCTGCGCCCAGAGCGGGTTCTTCCCCCTCACTGCGTGGTTCAGGCTGCCGCACCGGCCACACGTTGAGATGGCGAAGGCGCCGCCCGACCTACCCGATATTGAATGTTCCCTGGTTGTGCTCGAAGCCAACGCACTTCGCATCGAGCATCGAGCGGTTGGCGGAAGCAATTGTGTACTTCTGTCCGTTAATGGGATCATGGGCCCATGCGCCATTGATGGTGACACGATTGCGCGCAATCGTTCCCGCGCCGGCGTTGAGGATGGCGACTCCGGCCGAGTCGCGAACCGTCACGTTGCTTAGATCGGACATCTCCTCATCTCCTTTCCAGGTTTGGGTCGGCATCTCGGCCTACTCGTAAATCGCGGTCAGTGTTCTCGCCTTGCTGAGCTTGAAGACGTATCGGGGGTTTCTGAGCTTGTCGTCGCTGTCCGAAACGGTCGAATCCCAGCTCTTGAACTTCCGCGTACCGAAGCTCGGGGGAGCGGAGACGTAAACGGATGTCCCCTGCCGAAACAGCCGGAAGAAATTGCCGAAGCCGCCACAACTGTCGTCGCCCAGACAACCGCAATCGATCAGCGGTTTAAGCCCGTCGTTGGTCTTGATGTGGAGCAGATGGGATTGGTCGTCGGTCTGCTCGTACGGCATCGTCATCTGGAAGTGCAGCTCCTGGATGTTCGGCCTCGCCCCTTCTCCCACCCAGTCCACCCCGATCTCGAAGTCGGACAACATGCCGGGATAATACTCGGAAAGATCGCTCACCATCTGATTGGGCCTGGCGGTGTCGTTCGGCAGCCCCAGGATCAGCGCAAGAATGGCCGCCGTTTCACGCGTCTTCGGGTCGGTCAACGCCGTTTTTCCGGCAACGTCCCAGGTGAAACCCCATTGGCTGCGTCCGCCTGGACGGCCGGCGCTGAAGCAGTACAGCGCGTTCATGCCGCGCACGATCGACGGCCCGAGATGACGGATGTCGATCCGCAGGCTCTCCGCCGTGTCACCGGAGGTGGCCGCAAGCACGGCGCGGACAAGCTCGATGTTGTCGATCCGCTGGTTGGCGTTGGACAGAGGCAGGCCGAATGCCTCGACGAGGCTGCATCGGACCGCGCGTCCGCGGTTGAGGTCCGGGATAAGATGGCTCGCGAGTTTCACCGGAAACTTCGCGACCCGGCCCGCCGCCTTGCTTTGCATAAGATCGACGATATGGCGGGCGATCTGGATCATTGGACGCTGGAACAGCGTTTTCATCAGGGCGATGTCGGACTCGGTCAGCGGCTTTCCGGAGCTGGTTTCCAGGAGTTCCAGAATGCGGTCGTTCATCTGCGTCAATTGATAATCGACGTACGGGCAGGGAGCGAGGAACAGGTACTCGAACGATTTCTGAATGTAATACTGATAGCGGATCAGCCGTTCGTAGGCGTCGGATTTCATCTTATCCACGTATTGGACAGCGAAATGATCGAGCACCCGCGACTTGCGGCGGATGACGTCCGAAAGGGCGCGTGTCTGGCGGCGATTGTCGATCCAGCCCCGCGTCGTTGCGTCGATGTCCGATTGCGTGGTTTGCAGGCTGCCCTTTAGGTCGGTCACCTCGATATCGAGTGCGCCCACGGTCTCCTTCAGCTCCGTATACAACGGGTCCTTCTTTTCCAGCTTGACGAGTTCGTCATTCACGCGGGCAGCGACCTCCTCCGCCGGTAATGTGAACCGCTTGACGGACTCGGCAAGTTTGCCCAGCCCCTCGCTGGCATTGCCAAGATTTCGCTGCCACGTCTCGATATTAGCTGACTGCTCGGCTTTCTTTTGAGTGAGCTCCCGCTTTTTGGATGCGATCTCTGTCTTTGCCAATCGTGCCTTCATGGACCACTCGTAGCGATCCTCGCTGCGGGCCAAACTACCCGTTTTTTGTTCAAGAGTGTCTTTCAGAGGAGTAAGTTCTTTTACAAAATCGGCTTTTTTCTTTTCCCTGTCCGGAAGTTCTTTTTTCGCTTCGCTGATAATTTCGTCGAGCATTTGGCGCCGCTCTCTATCCTCGACAGTATCCTTCGCAGGCGGCTTCGGCACGGGAGGACGATTGCGCGTGCAAATCTCGATCTGATTTCTGAAGGCGTCTATCTCGCCTGCGACCGCATCGATTTCGCGCTCCTTCGCGCTGACAGCGTTTTTTGCTGTCCGGATCTCGCTGTATAAGCCAACTTTTGCGTCCAGATTATCCAGCGCTTTTTCTTGGTCTGTGGCAAGTTCGTCCTGTTCTGCTGATTTTTTTTCATATTGATCAAGCTTATCGGAAACAGTCTGGGTTAAACTCGTCTTGTATCTATCGAGATCGTCTTTCAGACCACCCGCCGTCTTCGCCAGTTTCGTCAGGGCTGTCGATCGATCCTCCGGTTCACTGGTGAAAAATGTGCTGACATCGTTGAGCGCGCTCCCGGCCGCCTTCAGATAGGGCTGGCCCACCGGAATGATGGAGCTCGCCGCGTCAATGACGCCGAACACCGCAGTGACGATGCGTTTCCTTTTCTCATCATCCTTGGCGACGGCCAGAAGAGCGTCGCGCCGTTGCTCCAGCGCGGCTCTCCGATCGGCATAGGTGGCCTGCGCACTCTGCAGCGATACGAGCAGGCCGGGCACCCGGTCCTGCGCGTCTTTGAGCGTCTGCTCCATATTCTTCCGGCTGCTATTCAACGTGCCGACGGCGTCCTGCAAATCCTTGGTTGCATCCTGGACGCGGGCGAACGCTGTTCGCACCCGGTAGGCGAACCAGAGCTGTTTGATCGCATCGTCGATCTCGGCGTTATAGATTTGCAGGTTTGACCTGAGCGAAAGAACAGGTGCCCATCCGACCGGATTGCCGAAGAAATCCAGGCTGTCCTCCAGCCGACGCAGGAGCATATTGACCTCGACCGCAAGCTCATGCAGCTCGTCGCTCCAAATTTGCAGAGCGGGTGGCCAGGCGGAAGGCGCGGTCGGGTTGAGCGCCTGCCGATAAGCCATGAGCAGTGCCCGAGGCTTCTCGCGATGCCCCTTGAGGAACAAGTCTTTGGCGTACTGAATGACGGCACGCACCTGGAACGGATGCAGCCAGCTAGTCGGATGATCGGCGTCGCGCACGGCGCCGCTCTCGCCGCTCTCCCAGTCCGGCCGCTGCGGAGCGCGGTCCTTGCCTTTGCTCAGGGTGACGGTCTCGAACGAATTCTTGATTGTCTGGATATATAAATGGTCCCATCGGCGCTGCGTTGGCATGAAGACGTCGACCTTCTGAACCCGGTACGGGTTCGGACTATCGGGATCGCCGCCCTTTGCGACCTCTCCAACAGCTCCAGACCTGCCTCCCGCGAGGTCCACGCACTCAGCAATCCTGATATCGGCTTTCGCTTTAATGGCGCTCTTGACGGTGGATATGAGGTCACCGCCCTTGCCGCCGACACCCGGCTTCCCCGCTCGCACCGCGTCGCCGCCGTTCCGCGGCGGCCAGTCCTTCGCCTGCCAGTCGTTGATGGGCTTAAAATCCCGATCTGTCCCAATCACCGGCTGAATGATAACGCGCAGAACGTTGCCGCCGCCCATCCCCGGTACCGTTGGTTGCCACATCTCCCAGCGCTCATACGTACCGACCCTTGCGGAATACGCGGCACCGTTGGTTCGCCAGATCGGCGTCTCCGCCATGCGCTCGCAAAACCAGGGCAGACCCCTGGATTCAGCCGGCCCGAATGCCCTCGGCACCTGGGTCGCGCCACCCGGCCCGCCCTTTTGCCCCTTGCCGCCTCTGGCGGAAATCAGCGCCTGGCCATCCGGACGCTCCTTGTCGATGTGAAGGCCGCTCGCAAACCCATCCATGTCGGCCGGCCAGGTTTCGCCACCGGGGGGCTTCACCAGCAGCGAGACGCTGCCTGCACGCGCCCCGCGCCCGCCGGGCACACCGATGTCGACCGGCGTCTGCTGAACAAAGGCAGGATCGGTGACGATCCGCCCCTTGTCGCGGAACTCCACGCGGCGGGCATAAATCCGGACGTCGCCACCCGGAACGAGGATCGGCTCGCGGATAACCACAGTATCGGCATAGAGGTTGAGTTCGCCGATATCGGCGCCGTTGTTGTACGCCATCATCGCCGCGCTGGCGGATTCCTTGCTGTCCCACACCAGCTTCATGCCCGAGATGTGGACGACCCGCGTCTTGCCGAGCGATGTCAGGTCGGGAACAACGCCTGCCTCAGCCTCCTCCTCCGTGACCAGATCGAGGTCTCGGCCCGGGTCCTGGGCTTCGGAGATGGCAAGATAGGAGAGATCCTGGTCCTTGGTTTCCGCGATCACCGTCTGAATGATGACGTACGGATCGGCCGGCGCGGGAATAAACCCCTGTTCCTGTGTCTTTGTGCTCCACCGCTCGTTTTTGTCCTTGTCATAAATGGCCACGTTGCCGTCATTGTGGACAACCAGCGAACTTCCGGAATACTGCCACGTGCCGGACGACCAAAGTGCTCTGCCATCTCCGTCATAAATAACCAGATTGCCGTCGTCCTGCAGAGCGCAGACCTCGGCCGGCTTTCCTGCAGTATTCGACGCCCAGAGGCGTTTTCCCGGGCCGTTTGCGAAGTTCTTATAGAGTACGAGATCTCCATCGTCTTGATAGACGAGCGTAAACAGGCCGTTGGCCGAACTGACGGATTGTCTCGGATTAAGAATTTGGCCGGGTTGCATCCGGCACCCCTTGGCAACGGGACCCGTCCTGGCAAACTTTTGCCCGGCCGTCGCGGTATTCCAGAGAAACTTACCGTCCTTATCATAGATGCAAACGTTGCCGTCATCCTGAACGACCAGCGAACTACCGGGGTGCTGCCAAGTGCAGGATGACCAAAGCGCGGTTCCATCTCCATCAAAAATAACCAGATTGCCATCGTCCTGCATGATACAGACTTCGGCCGGTTTGCCCGCGGTCTTCGAGTTCCAGAGAACTTTTCTGGGCTGGTTTTTGTAGTTTTTGAACAGCACCAGATCGCCGTCGCTCTGGTAGACGAAGGTGAATTGTCCGTTGGATGAGGTGATAGAGTCGTCCGGATTGAGAACTTGGCCGGGCCGCATGCGCGCACCCGACGCAGCAGGGCCCATTGGAGCAAATTTTTGCCCGGCCGTCGCGGTATTCCAAACAAATTTATTGGCCGCATCATAGATGCAAACGTTGCCGTCATCCTGAATGACGAGAGAGCTATCAGGATGACCAGCCGTATTGGACTGCCAAAGTGGCGTGCCATCCTCACTCAAAATAATGACCAAATTACCGTCATTACGCATCATGCAGACTTCTGCCGGCTTATCGGCGGTCTTTGATGTCCAGAGTACTTTCCTCGGCTGGTACCTGTAGTTTTTGTAAAGAACCAAGTCCCCGTTGTCCTGGTAGACAAGGGTAAACTGTTTGTTCGGCGAGTTGAGCGATTGCCCTGGATCGAGAATTTCGCCGGGCTGGATGCGCGCACCTTGGGCAGCCTGACCCGTCGGAGCAAACGCTTGCTTGTAGGTGTCGGTACTCCAGACAGCCTTGCCGTCCTTATCATAGAGGACGAGGTTGCCGTCATCCTGGAGGACGAGCGCGCTATCCGGATGCCCCGCAGTATTGGACGCCCAGACCTTCTTTCCACTCGCGTCCTGAACCAGCAGGTCGCCGTCTGCCTGCATGACAGTGCGACCTGCCGTGTTATTGAAGGTATTAGAGGACCAGAGCCCCCTTTTCGACTTACTCCTATAATTCTTGTAGAGGACCAGATTGCCGTCCGTCTGATAAATCAACGTAAATCGACCCATGGGAGAGGTCAGGTATTGCTCACGTGAGAGTGATTTATTGGGCATCAGCTTATTCGGCATGACATGCTCCCCTCGGCCGGCGGGCGCGGACCGCCCGATTGCGGCCACTCCGTCTTCGCACAGCGAGCGGCTGCTTGCGATACGGCCGAAACAGCGTCTTGTGGTTACTAATCATCCTCTCGCGCGCCAGCAGCGCAACCACCCTAAGACAACTGAAGAGCCGACTTGGATGGCCACCAGGTGCAACTTATCAGCCGGTAGGCACAACACGGCTGAGCCGGCGATCGGTCTTCAGCCTTCAGCCGCTCCACCCCTCCGCACGTATCAGTCGTTCTTCCGAACAGGTCCTTCGGCGTCCCGGACATCAGCGCGGATGCACGCTTCGCGACGCCAAAGAAGATCCGTGTCCTCAGCCGCCAAGAAGCGGAGCGCACGGGCCTGCCCGATCTGCGAATGAAATAGCGGCTCGGAGACCAGACCGTTCGGCACCCATTCTCAAAATGAGTGGCTACGCGTCTTTGATGGTGCCGACTTTTGAATGCACCTCTCCGGCCTGAGTTTTGCCAATCAGAAAAACGTCAAAACCCATCGAGCCGTTGCTCTTCAGCTCAACCTTTATCTCGGCAAGAGGCATAAGTCCGCGCAGCCACGCATCGCTCGGCGCCCCGAAGTTAAAATTATTCGAGGTCCAGTTGTGACCCGGAGCAGTGCCTGCCCCCGGATATTGCTTTTTGATCTCGTTAAGAACCGCAGCCTTGTCTTTCGCTTGAGCGAATTTGAGCGACATCTGTTTTCCTCCCGTAGAGTATTACTTAGCTATTGATCCGCAACCCAACGGTGACCCATGCACCTGGCCAAGACAACGCCAGGTACAATTCGGGCGCTTAGCTAACGCGCTCTTTAGAATTTTTGCGGGAAGGCTAGTCAATTGCCTACACGGCAGTGCCATACCAGATCGGCTTAAGATAGGCAAGGGTAGTCAGTAGCATCGGAGACGGAAAACCCGTTCCGCTATTTCAACAGTTCTCCGAGGTGATCCGCCTCGTGGTGCTATTTACATGTTCGCTGTCGCTGCGGCAGGTCGAAGAACGGTTGTGCGAGCGAGGCATCGATATCTGCCACGAGGCGGCGCTAAACGTGAGCCCCTCCGCTGGCTCACAATTTTTCCAACATCCAGTCCGGTAGAGATTTAATTACCCTGCGCCGATACGGACGTGTCCGCATCGCCTCGATTCGCTCCTCGAAGCCTAACGAGGCGCAGATTGAGGACAGCCGACAGCCAACAGCCGATAGCCGGTGACAATCTACATGCGTATAGCAGCGATCACGCTGGGTATCTCCGTCGCGGTCTGCTCCCGCTCCGTCAGCACATCGCCCAGCCGCGAAAGTTCATTGGCTGAGAGGTAACGAGCCCGCTTCGTCTCCCCACCAGGCGTCTTGCAATGGTCTCAACTGCTCCCCACTGTGTCCTGCAGATCAGGAGCCGATGATGCAGGATACCCATCACCAACTCGTCCAGACCCAGTTCGGGGTTCGCGCCAAAGCTTATGTCGACAGCGTGGTGCACGCGAAAGGAGCGGACCTTGATGCTGTGGCGCAGATCGCTGGTGCACTTCGCCCGCTGCGCGCGCTCGATCTTGGGGCAGGGGGAGGACACCTATCCTACATGTTGGCGCGCCACGCGACCGAGGTGACGGCAGCGGACCTTTCCTCCGAGATGTTGGCGGCCGTCGCGGCGAGCGCGCGCGAGCGAGGGCTGGCGAATATCCGGACGGTCCGGGCGCCCGCGGAACGCCTGCCGTTCGACCACGGCCACTTCGATTTCGTGGGCTGCCGCTTTTCCGCGCATCATTGGCGCGATTTCGACGGTGGGCTCCGCGAGGCGCGGCGCGTCCTGAGGCCTGGCTCACGCGCCGTCTTCATCGATGTCTGTTCACCGGGCACGGCGCTGTTCGATACCCACCTGCAGGCCGTCGAACTGCTGCGGGACACATCGCACGTCCGCAATTACAGTGCAGACGAATGGATGGCTGCACTGATTCGCTCCGGCTTCTCGCTGACCGGATGCCGGACATGGCGGCTGCGCATGGATTTTCCGGTGTGGATCGCTCGCATGACGACGCCCGAGGAGAACGTGCGGGCAATACGGGCGCTACAGCGGGCCGCCCCGGCCGAGACGAAAACATATTTCGCGATAGAGGAGGACGGCTCGTTCCTGCTCGATGTTCTCCTGGTCGAAACCGTCAGCGGTGAGCCCTAACCGCCGCCGCTTCTGCGAATCGGGCAACCCAGGAGGGCGATTTAGGCGCGTACAATCGCAGTGGCGCTGGCCTTGCGATCTTCAGGAGGGCAGAGGCAAGCCCTCAGGCAGTGATCAGGCGCTGCTCGCTTCTGGGGCCCGCCTTGCGCTCGTCGATGTGCTGCCCGAAACAGGCATTGGCGTGCGCGGCAAACTCTCGCCGGAAGCGGTCGGGCGAAAATCGCAGGGCGTGTTCCCGGCATTGTTCCGGCGAAAAGAAATCGGAGTTCTTTTCGAATCGCTCCACGGCTTCCTTGATCGCCTCCGGCGTGTGCTCCTCGAAAAACACACCGGTCGGACGGTTGGCGTGGCCCAGCCCGCGGACCGTCTCAAGAGAGCCGCCAGCTCCGTACGCGATGACGGGCGTGCCGCAGGCCTGAGCTTCCAGCGGGACGATACCGAAATCCTCCATGGCCGCGAAGATGAAGGCGCGCGCGCGCCGCATGTGGCTTTCAACCACATCGTTCGCCTGAAAGCCCAGCACCTCGATGTTCGGCGCCCCTTCTGCCGCTGCCCGGACCTTCGCGACTTCCGGTCCATCGCCGATCACCACGAGGCGACGAGTGGGCATGTCGCGAAAGGCTTTCACAATCAACGGCACCTTCTTGTAAGGAACGGCGCGCGAAACTGTGAGATAGAAATTGTCCTTGTCGGCGATCGGGCGGAACCGGTGAACGTCGACCGGAGGGTGGATAACGGTTGCCGGCCGACGGTAGAACTTCTGAATTCGTGCCCGGACGAACTCCGAGTTGGCGATATAATGGTCAGGACCGCCTGAAGTTACGGCATCCCACACGCGCAGCCGGTGAAGGATGAGGCGTACCAGGGCGGACCGCCAACCCCTCGCGATACCCCGCTCTTCCAGGTACTCCTCGCGCAGGTCCCATGCATAACGCATGGGCGAATGGCAGTAACAGATGTGCAGCTGATCCGGCGAGGTAATGACGCCCTTCGCCACGGCATACGAACTGGAGATGACCAGATCATAACCGCGCAGGTCGAACTGCTCAATCGCCAATGGAAAGAGCGGCAAATAGTCCCGATAGCGCTGGCGGGCAAAGGGCATCCGCTGCAGGAAGCTGGTTTTGACCGCCCGGTCGCCGATAAAGGCGCGGTCATGATCGGGAAGGAAATCCACCAAGCCGAACAAATCCGCCTGGGGGTAAATTTCAAGGAGCTGCTCTACGACGCGCTCCGCTCCAGCGTAAACCACGAACCAGTCATGGACAATAGCTACGCGCATCCGATGGGACCCTGTTCAACCCGGATACTCTTAGCGCCAGGCTCGCGTTCCGCAACGCGAGAGCAGACTACGCACTCGGAGCGAAAGTGTAAACCCACTCTGCATGCCTCTCCAGTTGAAAGGCGAAATGGCGTAGCGCCAATGCCGTTGGGGAGAATACTATCAAAACTTCTCCACCAGTACCCATTTCAACGGCAACGAATCCCGTTCTCGGGAGAAAATCCCCATTTAGCCTCGCAAACTATCAGAATCCATACGCAAACTCAAGTCAGCTCCCGCGGGGGGTCAACCCGCGTTGGGAGGGCGCCAACCATGCCGATTCTCCCGCTGGCTTCGATGGCGCCAGAAAATCGTGCTTCGCTACGCCGGTCAACAGGCACGCGCAAAGCGTCTTTGTTCGCGAGGGAGTACTTCCAAAGCGTTATGATGTGGAAGGGCGAGGCTGGGAAAACAGATGGTGCCACGTCACATCCCTCTGGCGCAGATCCTCTCGCTGCTTGGCGGCCTCAAAGCCCTCCCGCCGCCACCTAAAATAAATAAGCAAGCAGCGTGCCAAGACCAAGCCGTCACCAAAGGTCGGTCGCACGATCGTTATCCGCAATGCGAGGATAAGGAATCCATCAAGCACGCAAGCCGAAGGTTGAAATCCGATTATGGCTCTGCGGAAGTGGCTCCGGGCGAAATAGGCACACTCTGGCCCGGCCGCCTTCTTTTTGCCACGTACATCGCCGCATCGGCGTGACGCAGCAACTCTTCGGCGCTGTCGCCGTCTTCGGGGAAATTGGCGATGCCGATGCTCAGCGTGACCTGGGCCTCCTGCCCGTCCAGCATAAATGGCTCGGCACACGTCTCCGCGATCTTGGCGGAGACCGCTTCTGCGTCACTCCGCAAGCGGACATCGCTCAGGAGAACAACAAATTCGTCTCCTCCCAGGCGCGCGACGGTGTCCATCTGCCGCACGGATGCCTTCAGGCGTTGCGCCACGCTGCGGAGGAACCGGTCGCCCGCGGCGTGCCCCAGCGTGTCGTTGATTTTCTTGAAGCGGTCCACGTCGATAAAAAGAACCGAAACCCGCGTCGCCCGCCGGCGCGCCGACTCTATCGCGCTGATCAGCCGGTCGAGCGCCAAGTTGCGGTTCGGCAGGCCGGTGACCGGGTCGAAGTTCGCCTGGTGCCGCAGACGTTCCTCGTATTGCTTCCGCAAGGTAATGTCGAGCACCGCCGTCTGGACCGCCGTGCCGCCGTTCCAGGGGATGATCCGACTCTGCGCCTGAAGCCAGACGAGCGATCCATCCGTGCGCAGGCCCCGAACTTCATGCTGCGCGTCCGATCGGTCGGCGGCCGAGGTCACAGGACAGCCCGTCGCCGGGCCGCCTTCGTCAGGTACAAAAAGCGTATGCAGGGAACCCAGCGCCAGCATATCCGCGGCATCGCGATACCCGAAAATTTCCGCGAACGTCTGATTGACGAACAGCGGCTTGCCGTCGGCTTCGATGCAGATGCCGAGCAGCGAGGTATCAACGAGAGAGCGAAAACGCTCTTCACTTGCGCGCAGGTCCTGCTCGGCTTGCTTTCGTTCAGTAATATCGGCCTGAATGCCGACGTAGTGAGTTATCCGATTCTGGGCGTCCAGCAATGGTGAAACCGAAGCGACCCCCCAGAAGAGGGATCCGTCCTTGCGCCGGTTGCAGAATTCGCCCTGCCAAGCATCGCCGCGGCTGATCGTTTCCCACAACCGGCGATAATCGCTCTGCGGCGTGAGACCGGACTTCAGGATACTCGGATTGCGCCCCACCGCCTCGCTGCGGCTATAGCCGGTGATCGCCGTGAAGCACGGGTTGACGTACTCGATGCACCCGTCCGCGTTGGTGATCAGCACGGCGACGGAACTCTGCTCGACCGCTTGCCAGAGCTTGCGCAGCTCCATTTCGGTCCGCTGCACTTCCGTGACGTCCCGGAGGCTTGCAAGCAGATGCGGTTCGCCGGCAAGGACGCAGCGCGTCGCCGAGACCATCATGGTGCGTTGGCTGCCGTCCATACGGCGAAGCTGCAAGACCTTGTCGCGGAGACGCGGCTGGCCGATCAGGCCTGACAGAAAGCGATCGCGCGTGGCCTTGTCCGGCCAGATTCCAAGGTCCAGCGCCGTCCTGCCGATCACCTCCCGCTTGGTAAAGCCGAACAGGCGAGCGAAGGCGGCGTTCACGTCCACATAGAGCCCGTCGTGCATCCTCGAGATGCTGATCGCATCTTCGGACGTCTCGAAGGCAATCCGAAACCGTTCTTCACTCTCGTGGAGCCACGATCCGGTTGCCGTCCCGTCGCCCGCCCGAACCGGGCCGGAGGCGATCACGCCGAAGACTTTCCCGTCCGTCGGCTGCGCGACACAGAGCGCCTCATCATATGCCGGAGGTCGCTCGCCACCTAAGGAAGCGATTTTGCAGGGAGGCGCCTTGCCCGCACGCGCCGCCGCCTCGACGCCGTGCAGCCCGGATTCGGCGCCGGTGACGCACAGAACCTGGTCGGTCGCCCACAGCTCGCAGGCGTCATCATCGCGCCGGACGAAGGGGACCGTGCCAGTCGGACCGTCCATTGGCGCGGGAAGCTCGCTGGTAGAGCGAGCGGCGACACCATTGGTCATGTTTCCCCCGAGGACACGATGTGTCGGAGTCTGTCAGAACCCGTGCAGTATCAGGTGCCGTCTCCCCGGTGTCAGTGATCAAAGTCACGAAGGACGGGCGCTTAGCTCGCGGCTCCGAGACGGAGGAGTCCCGCCTCGAGATCTGCCACCAGATCTCGTATGTTCTCCAGGCCGCAATGGAGCCGGAGGCACGGCCCGTTCTCGGTCCAGCGGGTGGCTGTACGGACGGATTGGGGATCGAACGGGACGATCAGACTCTCGAAACCGCCCCAGCTGTATCCCATGCGGAAAAGACCCATGCCGTCCAACATGGCGGCCAAGCTCTCGCGCGACGAGGGCCGGAGCACCACCGACAGGAGGCCGTTCGAGCCCGAAAAGTCGCGTCGCCAAACCTCATGTCCGGGGCACGAGGGCAAAGCCGGATGCAGGACGCGGACCACCTCTGGCCGCGTCTCCAGCCAATGCGCGATCTCGATCGCCGTCCGCTGGTGGCGGTCAAGCCGCGTCGCGAGGGTGCGCATTCCGCGCAGCGCCAGATAGCAATCGTCCGGCGCAGCCGCGGCCCCAAGCAGTGCGGATGCCCGGCGGACGCGAGGCCAGCAGGGTTCCGTCGTCGTTATTGTGCCAAGCATCACGTCCGAATGGCCGACGAGGTATTTGGTCGCGGCCTGAATCGAGACGTCCACGCCCAGCTCGAAAGGTTGGAGATAGAGGCCGGCGCTCCACGTGTTATCGAGAATGCTGACTGTGCCTGCGGCGCGTGCCGAGGCGGCGGCCCGGACGATATCCTGAACTTCGAAAGTCAGCGAGCCGGGGCTTTCCAGGTAAACGACGCGTGTGTTTGTCCGAATCAGGGGCGCCGGGTCTGCCAGGGGGTCGTAGTAGGTGGTCTCGATTCCCAGCCCCCTGAGCAAGGTGTCGCAAAATCGCCGCACCGGACCATACGTGGTATCAACCATCAACAGATGATCGCCTGCAGCGAGGAACGCCAGCAGCGCGGTGGTGATCGCGGCCAGTCCGGAAGAGAGCGCGACGCAACGATACCCGCCCTCCAGCTTCGCCACCGCGTCCTGCAGGGCAAAGGTTGTCGGCGTGCCTCGACGACCATAGCGCGTGCCTTCGTAAGGCGTGCGCTCGGCTTCTTCCAATGCCGCCAGCGTCGGGTAAAGGATCGTGGACGCGTGGTAGACCGGCGGATTGACGATGCCGTGGTTGGCGAAGGGGTCCCGTCCGACGTGCGCCAGGAGCGTGCTCGGATCGCGGCTCATGCATCGCGCCCTTCACCTGCGGCGACGGGCAGGTCGTCGCGATTGCCCCATTCTGCCCAGGACCCGTCATAGACGGCGGCAGTGTCGCTTCCCAGCAGATGCGCGGCAAAGGCGATCGCACAGGCGGTGACTCCCGAGCCGCAATAGGCAGTGATCGGAAGGGAGGGATCGACACCTGCGGCGGCGAAGGCCGTTCCGAGCTGGGGCGGCGGCAACCACATGCCCGGCCGTTCCGGGTCGGTCAACGTGATGAACGGCAGGTTCGCGGCGCCGGGGATATGCCCGCGCCGGGCGACCGGCCGTGGCTCCGGATCGAGGCCGGCGTAACGCCGGGCCGGTCGCGCGTCCACGATTTGGCTCTGCGACTCCCCAAGCATCGTCCGGACTTCCGCCGCGCTGCGCACCTGCTTCGGTCGCAGGTGAGCCGGAAATGTCGAAGGGTGGATACGTGGCGGGGCGTCCGACACCGGCAGCCCGGCACCGAGCCACTCGGCAAGGCCGCCGTCGAGAACGGCGACATGGTCGTGGCCGAACGTTCGAAAGGACCACCAGACTCGGGGCGCCGCGAATGATCCCGGCTGATCGTAGGCGATGACCAGATCGTCGCCACCGATGCCGAGCGCGCCCACTGCGGCCGCGAAGACGTCCGCATCGGGAAGCATGTGCGGCAGCGGCGAGGAGGCGTCCTTGATCCCGTCCACATCGAAAAATCGCGCCCCGGGGATGTGGGCCTGCGCGTACTCCGCAAAGGGATCGCGTCCGCTGCCGGGAAGATGGAAACTGCCGTCGAGGACGCGGATATGCTGGTCATGAAGATGCTCGGCCAGCCACGCGACGGTGACGAGGGAGCCGGGAAAACCGGGCTGCCCGCTCACGCCGGCTGTTCCAGCCATTCGGGAACCGGCAGACCCTTCGATCGCAGGAATGCGGGGTTCCACAATTTGCTCTGGTAGCGCGTTCCATAGTCGCAAAGGATGGTGACGATCACGTGTCCTGGCCCGAGTTCACGGGCCAGCCGCACCGCGCCCGCCACGTTGATGCCGGACGAGCTGCCGAGACACAGCCCCTCTTCTTTGAGAAGGTCAAAGACAATAGGCAGCGCCTCATCGTCCGGGATTTGCCAGGCGCGATCGACCGGCGCACCCTCCAGGTTGCGCGTGATGCGGCTCTGGCCGATTCCCTCGCTGATCGATTCGCCCTCCATCTTCAGTTCGCCCGACGTGTACCAGCTGAAGAGCGCGGCGCCCTTGGGATCGGCGAGACCGACGACGACGTCGGGCTTGCGCTCCTTGAGGAACATCCCGACCCCCGCCAGGGTGCCGCCGGTGCCGACGGCACAGACGAAGCCATCGACGCGGCCTTCCGTCTGCCGCCAGATCTCGGGGCCGGTGGTCTCATAATGACCCTGGCGGTTGGCGACGTTATCAAACTGGTTGGCCCAGACCGCGCCGTTCTCACTTGCCGCCAGTTCGTCGGCGAGGCGGCCGGAGATTTTCACATAGTTGTTGGGATCGCGATAGGGCACGGCGGGGACGGTCCGTACTTCGGCGCCGCACAGCCGAAGCATGTCGATCTTCTCCTGGCTCTGCGTCTCCGGGATGACGATTACGGTGCGATAGCCCCGCGCGTTGCCGACCAGCGCCAGGCCGATGCCGGTGTTGCCGGCTGTCCCCTCGACGATCACGCCGCCGGGCCGAAGCAGGCCCCTTGCTTCGGCGTCACGGACGATGGCAAGAGCGGCTCGGTCCTTCACCGAGCTGCCCGGGTTGAGGAACTCCGCCTTGCCCAGAATCTCGCACCCGGTCTCCTCGGAAGCGCGCCTGAGCCGGATCAGCGGCGTATTGCCGATGGCATCGAGAAAACCTGCACGGACATCCATTACGGCGACACAACCTTTCGCGGCGGAAGGGCGATCGGGAGGGCGAACGTAGCCGCCCGGACGCGCCCATTCAAGCTGGCCGCTTGTCAATGACCGCGCTGCCGTTGCCAGCGCCAATTCGGCATGCTGCGCATGCACACAGAGCAGGGGGAGAGCGGCCGCTTTTGCCTTATAACACTGTGCCGGGTTCCCCGGCACAGAACCGGTCCCAGTGCGCCGGGCTGATGCTCGGCCGCCTGCCCAACGCCAAGAGGAGCCCAATGCCGGAACGAATCACCATCACCCGCTTCCTCGTCTCAGAGCAACGCCGCCTCGGTAAGACCGGGCACTTTACGGCTCTGATCAGCGACATTGTCACCGCCTGCAAGATGATCTCCAGTGAGGTCAACCGCGGCGCCCTCGCCGGCAATCACGGCTTCGCCGGCAGTGAGAACGTTCAGGGGGAGGAGCAGAAGAAACTCGATGTTCTTGCCAACGACCTGTTCATGCACATGAACACGTTCGGCGGTAACTACATCGGCATGGCGTCGGAGGAAATCGACGATGTTCACGTGATTTCCGAGGGCGTAAGCAACGACTATCTGCTGTTGTTCGACCCGCTCGACGGGTCTTCGAACATCGACGTCAACATCGCCGTAGGCACGATTTTCTCGATTCTGCGCTGCCCCGGCGGCGTCGAGGAGCCGACGACCGCTGACTTCCTGCAGCCGGGTATCCGCCAGGTTGCGGCCGGGTACGCGATCTATGGCGCATCGACCATGCTCGTGATGACCACTGGCCGCGGCGTCAACGGCTTTACGCTGGATCAGAACGTCGGTGAATTCGTGCTGACGCATCCGAACATGCGGGTTCCCGCGGAAACCAACGAATTCGCGATCAACGCCGCCCGCTCCAAGCTCTGGGACGGCGCGGTCAGCCGCTACGTCGACGAATGTCTGGCAGGCAAGAACGGGCCACGCGGCAAGGGCTTCAACATGCGCTGGGTTGGCTCCATGGTCGCGGACGTGCACCGCATTCTCTGTCGGGGCGGTGTTTTCCTCTACCCGGCCGATGCCGAGAACGCCGCCAAGGGCGGCAAGCTGCGGCTGATGTACGAGGCCAATCCGATGGGCTTCATCGTGGAGCAAGCGGGCGGCGTAGCGAGCACGGGTCGCGGCAGAATTCTCGAAGTTCCGCCGACCGCGCTTCACCAACGCTGCGGCGTCATTCTCGGCTCCGCCAGCGAGGTGAACCGGGTTCAGGGCTATTACCGGGAACTGGACGTCGCGGCGAAAGTGGCGGCCGAATAGGGCTGCTCTCCGCGCCCTCCTGGCGCCAAGATTAGGCTCAAAAGCGTCGGCGGGGGTCGATTGAGTGCCCCGCCGGCGCTACCGCCCCCGCGAGGTTGACGACGCGTAAGGCAACTCGCTTGCGAGCGTCTTGCACACGCCGAAAGTTGGCTGCAATGTGCGCGGGAATAATGGAGGCCGTGCGCTTGTTATCCGCGCCGCCAAGGCCGTTGCCGTCCCCTCGAAGGCATGTCTTCAGCGCGCTCGCTCTGGCTGGCTGGCTCGTTCCCGTGAGCGCAGCGTGCGGCGAGTCCGCCGATGCGGTTGCCGCGGGCCACGATGCGATCGCGGCCGTTGCTGCCGCGGTGCGGATAACCGGCTCTCGCTGCGACCACCCGAGCGAGCTTCACTACGACGCGGCTGCGAGCCAGCCCGACCGGCCGGCGTGGATCATCCGCTGCGAGGAAGGGCTGTTTCGCGTCCTCTTCGAGGGGGATACGGGCCCCCGCGTGACGCCCTTGGGGCAATGACGACCCGATGAAGGCGATCGCAAAAGAAGGCATGATTGGCCGGGTGCAGGCCATCAACCTGCCGGCCGTGCTCTTCTTTGTCGGGGTTATCCTTTGCGGTTTTGCCGGCGCCATGCTCGTTCCGGCGGCAATCGACGTCGCCGATGGGAACGACGATTATCATGTGTTCCTCACCTGTGCTGCGATTTCGATGTTTGTTGGCCTGAGCATGGCGCTCGCCTTTCGAGGTCATCGCCACTCCATGGGCATCCGTGAGGTGATGCTGACCGCTCCGGCAAGCTGGCTGATTGTCGTTGCCTTCTCTGCCCTGCCCTTCGTCTTTTCCAGTTTCCAGCTTTCCTACACCGACGCGGTGTTCGAGACGATGTCGGGTGTCAGCGCCACCGGCTCGACGGTGATAACCGGTCTCGACGATGCACCCGCCGGCCTGCTGCTGTGGCGGTGGCTTCTGATCTGGTTTGGCGGATTCGGTTTCATCACCCTGGCGGTTTTCGTGCTGCCCTTCCTGCGCATCGGCGGGCTGCAACTGTTCGTTCTCGACCTGTCGGCCCAAAGCGCCAAGTTCGTGCCGCGAATGATCGATCTGGTGGGAAAGATCGGGCTGATCTACCTCGGCATTACTGCCGTTGGGGCAATTTTGTACCGCCTGGAGGGGATGAGCACCTTCGATGCGATCGGCCATTCGATGGCTGCGGTCGCCACCGGCGGATTTTCATCCCACGATGTGGGGATTGCCTGGTTCAAGAGCCCTGCGATCGAATGGACGTCGTCGGTGATCATGCTGGTCAGCGCGATGCCCTTCGTTCTCCACCTGGAGGTGCTGCGACGTGGACCAGGCGCGTTGTTCGGCGATGCGCAGGTGCGGCTATTCCTTTGGATCGTTGGTGCGGGTGTGGCCAGCTTGGCCCTCTGGCGTATCGCGTGGAACGACGCGCCACTGTTGGAAGCTCTCCGAGAGGCTGCCTTCAACGTGACGTCGATCATTTCGACAACCGGATTCACCTCCCAGGATTTCAGCCAGTGGGGTGGTTTCCCTTCATTGTTGCTGCTTTTGATGATGCTGGTCGGCGGCTGCACAGGCTCGACCGCCGGCGGCATCAAGATGTTCCGGCTTTGCGTGCTGATCGAGACGCTGCGGGCGCAGGCTCACCGCCAGATCTATCCCCACGGAACGTTCGTTGTAAGCTACAATGACCAGCCGGTCGGAGACGCGGTGAGGGCTGGCGTCACCCTCTACTTTTTCGTCTATCTCACGACGTTCTTCCTTTTCGCGCTATTGCTCGGTTTTACCGGTATGCCGTTCGAGGCCAGCCTGGGTGGCTCGGCCACGGCGCTGGGCGGCGTCGGCCCCGGCCTTGGGCCCCTGATCGGTCCCTGTTGCACGTTCGCGCCGCTTCCCGACCCGGCAAAATGGCTGCTGACGATCGAGATGCTGGCTGGGCGCCTCGAGATCTTGATTCTGGTCATCCCGCTGACGCGCACGTTCTGGCGAACGTGACTCTCGCCGTCCGACCGACATCACGTCGCCGGGAGTTGTCAGGTCTGTCGCTTCCGACGCACGACGCGTGATTGACATATTACCCAAATGAGGGTATAGACGTGTTGGTTCGGAACTGGTTAAGCCGGCAAGCTACGAAGACGCCGGATTGTTTCCGCCCGAAGCCTTCGGAACGAATAGCAAGACCTTCGCCGGGTAAATGGTCCAATGACAATATCCGCCCGGACGGGTTCCTTGATCGAAACCGGGCAACAAAGCCCATTGCCGCAACTGCTGGTCTGGGGCGGTGCCCGCCGTCTGTCGGTCGTGGGCGAGTTTGCCTGCCAATTCTCGTCGGATCCGCACGCACCGTTCGACGGGATCGTCGTTATCGACCGGCTGGCGGCCGACGAACTGACGGCATTGTTGCGAAGCCGCCGGGCCTGGCTGGTTCCGGTCGCCGATCTGTCCGGCAGCAATCTCGCGTTTGCCGACGTTTGCTGCGCCGACGCTTCACCCGTCTCACTTCGGCACGCCATCGACGAACTTCTTCGCGTGATCGAGGCCCTGCGCGGCCTGCCATCCGGCGTCACCGACGCTGATGACGACGCAACGTTGCTGCTGGCCCGCGTCTACAGCCGCGGTGGAACACTCAGGCCGGTGTACGATGGCGCAAGACCGTCGCTGCTGCTCTATCGCGCTGCCGGTCTGCTGGAAACGCCCTGGGCGATCGCCGATCGGCTGTGCCAATCCGCATGGTTCGAGCAGACATTTTTTGACCGCCTCCATGTCTGTCCGCGCTGCGCGTCGTCCCGACTGAACGTCCGCGAGGAGTGCAGCGCGTGCCGTTCGCCGCAGCTTGTTGAGGAGGATTTCATTCATCACTTCCGCTGCGGCTTCCAGGCGACCGAGCGACACTTCGTTCGGAACGAGGTTCAGGGTGGAGTTCAGGGCGAAGCCCTCATTTGCCCCAAGTGCCGGCGTCGGATGCGGCACTTCGGCGTAGACTACGACCGCCCTGGCTCGGCCCACATCTGCCTCGCCTGCGATCATGTGGACGCGCACACCGCCATTGGCTTCGTCTGCGTTGACTGCGGCACCCACAGTGATGGCGCCAAAGTCGGGACCCGCGATTGGCACTCCTACACATTAACGGTCGCGGGAGAGCAGCGCTTGCTGAGTGGGGACCTGCGGTCGTTGAGGACCGACGCGGCCGACCATTCCTCGCGTGCCCAATCGCTTGCTGAGCACTGGATGCGCATCCAATCCCGGTACGGACGTCCGTCCGTCGTCCTCCGGGTCGCCTTCTCGCGCGCGGCGGCAGTGCGAGAGGAGCACGGCGAGCGTTATCTCGCGGCTGCCCGTCGGCAGGCCATCGAGATCGTTCGCGGCGAACTGCGTGACACCGATCTTATGATCGAGGCGCCGGAAGGTCTTCTCGTCGTCCTGCCGGAAACGGAGCCGCGTGCCGCCGATGCCCCATGCCGCCGCCTGCAGGAGCGGTTGTCATCGTTGCTGGCGGTCGATCTCGGTCTCGATATCCGGCCGATCGAGCCTCGACAGATGTCGATGGCGGCGGCGCAATGAGCGATATCGACCCGACCCAGCTTCTTCTGCAACTGGACAGCCGCACCGCCATCGCAATGTTCTGGCCGGTGCTGCTGCTGGATATTCCACGGTACACGATGGGCTTCCTGGTGGTTCTCGCCCGGGAGGTGCTGCGGCCCGCCCGCTTGAACGCACCCGGCGACTTCGCCCCGCTGGTATCAGTCATTCTCGCCGGGCACAACGAGCGCCATGCCGTTGCGCGCTGTGTCCGCTCGCTGCGCGAACAGAGCTATCCGCGCATTGAGATCATCTGCGTTGACGACGGATCAACCGACGGCATGATGCAGGAGCTAACCCGATTGCGGGGCGAGCAACTGATCGACGCGGCGGTCGGCACAAGCATTCGCAGCGGCAAGTCCGCCGCCGGCAACCTTGGTCTGTCGTTGGCGAAGGGCGAGGTGGTCCTGATCACCGACTGCGACTGTTCCTTTGATCGGGATGCCGTCGCCCGGCTCCTGGCGCCGCTGGCCGATCCCGCCGTCGCCGTCGTCACCGGCAACATTGCTGTTCGCAACGCCGAAGCCAACCTGCTGACCGGACTTCAGGCGGTCGAGTATCTGGTCGGAATCTGTCTCGGACGGCGCATGCTGGATCTGCTCGGACAGATCACGTGCGCCTCCGGAGCGTTCAGCGCTTTCCGGCGAGCCACGCTGCAGCAGGTCGGCGGCCTGGATACCGGAGCAGGCGAAGACCTCGATCTGACTTTGCGAATCCGCCGCGCCGGCTGGCAGGTTCGCTTTGCCCCGGACGCCTGGTGCCTCACCGATGCGCCACGGGCGTTCCCCCGGTTTTTGCGGCAGCGGCTGCGCTGGGAGCGGGACTCCCTTCGCCTGCGGGTTCGAAAGCACGGGCAGGGGCTCGACCCGACCGACTACGGCACCCCGCTGACCGAACTGTTTCACCGCGTGGAGTATCTGGTCACGCACATCATCCCGACCCTTGCCTTTCCTCTCTACCTCATCTGGCTGGTCTCCTCCTTCGGCGCCGCCGCCATGACCGTCCTGACGCTGGTGACGATGATGTACCTCGTTCTCGATGGCATCGCGGCACTGAGCGCGCTGGCGATCGTCGGCCGCTCGGGCTCGTCGCGGCTCCTGCCCTATGTCGTCTGCTTCGGGCTGTTCCAGGCCTATCTGGTTCGTTGCATCCGGCTCGTCGCCTATGTGCAGGAATGGGCTTTCCACAGCTCCTATCGCGACAACTTCGTGCCGCGGCGCGTTTTGAACGAGGCGCCCCGGTATTGATCCGCCAACTCCGCCGATCCCGTCGCGCCGACAGCCTGCCGAATGACCTCCGGCAGCGGCGCTCGCCGCTGGGCCGATGGATCTATCTCGGCCTGCTCTTCGCGTTCTTCATGTGGCTGGCCGACCTGGTCGTCGGTCCGCTGCTCCGCCTTCAGGCGGATGGACTGGTGGTAGCCGACCGGCTGTCGGTCAGTGTCCCTTTCGCGGCGCAGGTGACGGCGGTGACGGTCACCCCAGGGGCAGAGGTCCGGCGCGGCGAGGAACTGGCGCGGGTGACCTCCGTGGACCTCGCGGTTGCGATCGCCACGCTGACCGCGCGCAACGCGGAGCTGCGGACGAAGCGCGCCGATCTGGAACACCGGGCGCGGATCGCCGAAGCGGTGCTGCCGATCGCTCGAGACCGGGCACAGCAGGCCGATCGCGCCCTCGACCGCATTCGCGAGGTGCGGGAGGATGGCCGCGTGGCGCTCACCACATGGTCGCAAGCTTTGGCCGAGCGGTTCATCGCCAACGAAAGGGTGGCCGAACTGCAGGCCGAAGTCAGGACATCCGACTCCAGCCTGTCGGCCGTGGATGGAGCGCTCGGCGACGCCTCACGCGCGCTCGGAGGCCTGGCCGGCGCCTATGCCGACGGCATCGTGACCGCCCCCGACGATGGCATCATCGGCCTGACCACCGCCCGCCCGGGCGACGTGCTGACCATCGGCCAGCCCCTGATGGGCCTGTACCGTCCGCCGCGCTGGGTCCTGGCGTTCCTTGAAACGGGCACCCTCTATTCCGTGAACGTCGGCGACGTCGTCCAGGTCAGCGACGGATTTACCAACCTCACCGGCCGGGTGACTGAGGTGCTGCCGGTGGCCGATCAGCTCCCGGAGGAGTTCCGCAAGCTGTTCCAGCCGCGCGACCGCAGCCAGGTGGCGAGGGTGGCCCTGGAGGAAGACAGAGCGCTGCCGTTGTTCGCGAAGGTGCGGCTCTCCGGCATCGGCTGGTTGTCGCCCGGATCCGCCGTGCGCGTCTGGCTGGACCGCCTTTTTGGTCTGCCTTCGGGGAGCAGGAACGTGCCGGACGACTCAGGCTCGGACAAAACGGTCGGGGGGCCGGCGCAACCGGTGGCTGGCCAGGAAATGAACGCCCGTCCTGCCCAGTAACCAGACCGAGAAAGTGGGATCGAACAAGGCGGCGATCGCCGGGTGGAAAACGTCGAGCCCCCCGGTGTAAGCGCCGAACGCCGGCAGGATCAGCCGTTTCGCGTCACCAACGAAGCAGCGGCTGACGATGGATCCGCCGCGGACGCTGACCCGTGCCTTCGGGTGAAAGTGTCCGGAGACCTCACCGCTCGCCGCTTCGGTCATTGCCTGGTGGCGGAGGACCAGAGGGCCGAGAGCTCCTTCGGTCGCCACGTCTCCTGGCAGGCCGGCGAGGCTCGCAGCGCCGCCGTCGTGGTTGCCGACGATCCACCACCACTCCCTGCCCTGTGCGAGCCTTCTCAGGCGAACGGCGTCGTCCGTGCACAGGCGGTCCGGGCCACCGGCATCGTGGAAACTGTCGCCGAGGCACGCCACCCGGCGCGGCAGCAGTGCATCGATCAGTTGCCCGAGTGCCGCCAGTGTGGCGGCGGTGTCGTAAGGCGGAAGGGGGGTGCCGCGCCGGGACAGGCTCGACCCTTTCTCCAGGTGCAGGTCGGCGACCAGCAGCGTCGACTCGTCCGGCCACCACAGTGCGCCGGGCGGCGTCGCCCAAAGCTGGGCGCCGGCGAACAGGAGCGGGGCAGCGATCATCCGGCGGCAGCCGACGGGATCGGGCCGGTGGCCTCTTCGATGAGGTCGCGCGCGGCTTCGTCCAGCAGCTCGTCGAAGGCCATGCCGGGCACCTGCTCGCGGCCGATCTCCAGCAGCACCGGCACCGCCAGGGGCGAAACCCGGTCGAGCCGGCGGATCACCAGCCGATCCTTGACCCGCGCCAGCATGCCCGCCAGCCGGCCGAGATCGACGAAGCCGCGGGCGGCGTCGGCGCGGGTGGCGCGCAGCAGCACGTGGCGCGGCTCGAAGCGGCGCAGCACGTCGTAGATCAGGTCGGAGTTCACCGTCATCTGCCGCCCGCTCTTCTCGTGTCCCGGGTGGCGCCGCTCGATCAGGCCGGCGATCACGGCGACAGTGCGGAAGGTGCGTCGCAGCACCGAGCTCTCCGCCATCCACTCCTCCAGGTCATCGCCCAGCATGTCCTGGGAAAACAGCTGAGGAATATCATCGGCCGGCCGCAGGCTCCACAAGGCCAGAACGTAGTCGGTGGCGACGAAGCCCAGCGGCGCGTGGCCGGCCCGCTCCATGCGGCGGCTCAGCAGCATCCCCAGCGTCTGGTGCGCGTTGCGCCCTTCGAAGCAGTAGGCCACCAGGAAGTGCTTGCCGCCGCGCGGGAAGCACTCGATCAGCAGGTCGTCCGGACCGGGCAGCAGCGACCGCGCCGACTGAAGCCGCAACCACTCCTGCACCGGATCCGGCAGTTCGCCCCAGCGCCCCGGCTCGGCCAGCATGGAGCGGACGCGGGCGGCGAGGTGGGTGGAGAGCGGCAGGCGGCCACCGGCATAGGCCGGTACCTTCGGCTCGCCCCCGACGGCGCGGGTGACGATGGCCTTCGTCTCATGCACCTCCTCGAACCGCAGGATCTCTCCGGCGAAGACGAAGGTATCCCCCGGCTCCAGCCCCTGGATGAAATACTCCTCCACCTCTCCCAGGACGCGGCCGCGCCGCAGCTTCACCTGCATCGTCACGGCCTCGACGATGGTGCCGACGTTCAGCCGGTACTGCTGCGCGAAGCGGCGTGAGGCAAGCCGCAGCCGGCCGTCCTTCATCCGCTCCAGACGCTGCCAGCGCCGGTAGCCGGACAGGGCATAGCCGCCGTCCTCGACGAAGCGCAGGGTGTCGTCGAAGTCGGCGCGGGCCAGCGCGGCGTAGGGAGCGGCGTGGCGAACCTCGTCGTACAGCGCATCCGGCGCGAACGGCGCGGCGCAGGCCATCCCCAGCAGATGCTGCGCCAGCACCTCGAGGCCGCCGGCGCCGGGTGGATAGCCGTCGAGCGTCCGCGCCCGCACCGCGTCGAGTGCCGCGCGGCACTCCAGCACCTCGAACCGGTTGGCCGGGACCAGCAGCGCCCGGCTGGTGAGGTCGAGCCGGTGGCCGGCGCGGCCGATGCGCTGGATCAGCCGGCTCGCTCCCTTCGGGGCGCCAATCTGAACCACGAGATCGACGGCCGCCCAGTCGATGCCGAGATCGAGAGACGAGGTGGCGACGACGGCGCGCAGGCGTCCCTGCGCCATCGCCGCTTCCACCTTGCGGCGCTGCTCGCGGGCGAGGCTGCCGTGGTGCAGGGCGATCGGCAGGCTGGCCTCGTTCAGATACCACAGGCGCTGGAACACCAGTTCCGCCTGCGCGCGGGTATTGACGAAGACGATGGTGGTGCCGGCCCGCTCGATGGCGCGATAGACCTCGGCCAGCGCGTGCACCGCCATGTGTCCCGACCACGGCAGGTGCTCGGTCGTCTCCAGGATGGCGACGTCGGGGGCCCGCTCGTCGCGGCATTCGATGATCCGCACGTCCGCCGCTTCGGCCCTGGGCGACAGCCAGGCCCGCAGCGCGTCTGGCCAGGCGACGGTGGCGGACAGGCCCACCCGCCGGCAACGGGGCGCCAGGCTCGCCAGCCGGGTGAGGCCGAGCGACAGCAGGTCGCCGCGCTTGGTGCCGGCCAGCGCGTGCAGCTCATCGATGACGACGCAGGCCAGGTCGCCGAACAGATTGCCGGCATCCGGATAGGAAAGCAGCAGCGCGAGCGACTCGGGCGTCGTCATCAGCAGGTGCGGCGGGGAGCGGCGCTGGCGCTGCCGTTTGCCGAGCGGCGTGTCGCCGGTGCGGGTCTCGGCGCGGATGGCGAGCCGCATCTCGGCGATCGGCTGCTTCAGGTTGCGGTGCACGTCGATGGTCAGCGCTTTCAGCGGCGAGATGTAAAGCGTATGCAGTCCCCGCGTCGGCCGCGCTGCGAGCGCGATCAGCGACGGCAGGAATCCCGCCAGCGTCTTGCCGCCGCCGGTGGGCGCGATCAGCAGCGTGTGCTCCCCCGCCCGTGCCGCCGCCAGCATGCCCATCTGATGCGGATGCACTCGCCAGCCACGGGCGGCGAACCAGGCAGCAAAGGGGTTGGGAAGCAACGGGTCCATGCCCTGCAATACGTAGCATCGCGATGGCCGGCGTCATCCTCCGCACCGCGTCATCCCGTCATGGCCGCGCTCGTCGCGGCCATCCACGCCCTTCTCTACCCACCGTGCCGCGGCACCACGTGGATGCGCGGGACAAGCCCGCGCATGACGGGTGAGGACGCCGGTAGCCCTTGACGCGGGCTGCCTGGCAGTTCGAGATCTTGCCGCGAGCCTGACCGGGAAAGGGGGCGATGGACAAGGAACAAACGCTGGCGCTGTGGGCGCAGGGCAAGGACGCTTGGAACGCCTGGGCGAAAGAGATGCTTGAGCGCTGCCCTGCGACGGAGGTGGGCGCGTGCAGGTCAGATGACTTGGCGACACGCGATTGGCTGATCGATGCATCGGCAGACTTTGAAAAGCATGTCTTCGAAGATGAAGCCGGCTTTGCTGGGTTCATCTTTCCGGCAAATTCGAATTTCGAAGGGAGCGTGTTCAAGAATATAGCGAGATTCGAAGAAAGTGTGTTCAAAAGTATAGCCTACTTCATTGATGCCAAATTTTGCGGAGACGTCAGGTTTGATAACGCAACCTTTGAATATAATGCCCAATTCGACAAAGTGCGATTTCGCGAAGAGGCTTATTTTTACCGCACGACCTTTTGCGGCGACGCTTGGTTCAACGGCTGCAGGTTTCTCGGCAATGCACACTACGAAAATACTGATTTTGAAAAGAAGGCTAGATTTGATAGAGCTGGCTTTCATTCAGATGCTTTATTTGATGGTGTGATTTTTGGTGGCCAAACGAAATTTGAAAACTCCATTTTCCGTGGAGCGCAAACTAATTTTATCAGAGCAAAATTTGCGCATGAAAGTAATTTTAGATCGAGATTTAGATATGGTGCATTATTTGATTATGCAGCGTTCGCTGGAGATGCCGATTTCGGTGGTGCTGATTTTCCTTCTGGACTGTGTCTTGCTAATGCTCATTTCCATGGAGAGGCAACCTTCGCGGGAAATTCCTTCGTAAAGCGCTCGGTGGGAAATGTTCTTTTCACAGGGACAGTCTTTCACGGATATACAGTGTTCCACACGCTGACTTTCAGCGGTCTCGCCGAATTCGATCGATGTTGCTTTAAGAGCTATGCTGCATTTCTTCACACTACGTTTAGGCACCAAGCAAATTTCACTGCCGTTCAGTGCGAGAGTTTTTTTACATTTGAGGGATGCGAGTTTAACGAGGTACCAAATTTCATCCAGGCTCATTTTACGGAAGCCCCCCGGCTGGATAATGTTTCGGTTCCCGAAGTGGGCGGCATCGCGCGATTTTTTCTTCCGGTGTTGCCGGGGATTGATGCCAATGCCGACACGTCGGCGCGGTATCGGGCTCTCAAGCGGCTTGCCATTCAGGCGCACGATCACACGCGCGAAATGAATTACTTTTCTAGTGAGATAAAAGCGCTGCGAGGCAATCAACAAATCTTCCTGCCTTGCCCGTTGAACCTTTTCTACAAAGACGAAACAGGGCGGCGCCTGCGCTGGTGGCCTGGAGGGCTCCGCGGGACCACGAAGTTCTGGTTCGGCTTGGGTTATGAGATCCTGTCAAATTTCGGCCGGTCGATCGCGCTGCCGCTGATCTGGTTGGGCGTGACGGCATTCGTCTGCGCGTGGTGTTACCTCGGCTTGCATTTCGGGTACGTTGCTGAGCACAGGCAGGCCTATGGCTTGTCGTCGCTCGAATGGATCGGCCGCTGGGTCGTCTCTCTTTTCGCAGGATCGCCGCCCCTTCTTTCGTGCGTTGATGGCTCGTTCGGCGAGCCCTGGGTTGCCGCCCGATTGCTATCACTCGCCAAGACATTGCCGTATGCGGGCGTTGTTCCTGCCGACAAGTCGGCCGAAGTGTTCGCCTGTCTTTACGGGAGCTCGATCCCGTCGTGCGTCGTCGTGATCGGCATGGTTCAGCTCGTGCTGTCGCTGCTGCTGTTGTTCCTGTTCCTGCTGGCGGTGCGCAACCACTTCCGCATCCGGTAGGCGTTCCGCTCCTCGCGCTTCGTCATGGCCGGGCTCCGTCCATCCACGTCTTCCCTTGGCGCGGCACGGCGTCGAAGACGTGGATGCGCGGAACAAGTCCGCGCATGACGGTGGAGAGCGGCGGCGGCGGCGCTGCGGTCCCATATGGATTTGCGAGGACGCGGACCAGACGGACGACCCCGCTCGTCATCGCGAGCCCGCGGCAGCGGGCGTGGCGATCCAGTGCCCGTGTTGTCCCACCAACTGGATTGCTCCGCCTTCGCTCGCAATGACGCCGTGTTCGAGGGGGGCCGGGAGACGGGAGAAGGACGACGGAGAAGACCACTGAAACCGACGGTACGGCATCCACTCCCGCTCCGGCGGCGGCGCTGCTGCCGTCGTGGCTGCGGGTAACGCGGGGCGGGTGTTTGTGGTGCGAGGCGGGCGGGTTCTTCGTCGATCCGCCGCGCCCGGTCGAACGCGCGGTGATCACCCACGGCCACGCCGACCACGCCCGCGCCGGGCACGCCGCCGTGCTGACGACGGCGGCAACGGCCGCGATCATGCGGGCGCGGTGGGGCGCAGACGCGGCCGGTGTGATCGAGCCGATAGCGTACGGTGAGATGCGGTGCGTGGGCGGCGTTACCGTGCGGCTGCTGCCGGCGGGGCACATCCTCGGCAGCGCGCAGGTGGTGCTGGAACACGCCGGCACCCGCGTCGTCATCTCCGGCGACTTCAAGCGGCGGCCGGACCCCACCTGCGCGCCGTTCGAATGTCTCGCGTGCGACGTGTTCGTCACCGAGGCCACCTTCGGCCTGCCGGTGTTCCGCCATCCTTCGGATGCGGGCGAGGTGGGCAAGCTGCTGGAGTCGGCGCGGCTGTTTCCCGAGCGGGCGCACCTCGTCGGGGTGTACGCACTGGGCAAGTGCCAGCGCCTGATCGCGTTGCTGCGCGCCGCCGGCTACGACCGGCCGATCTTCCTGCATGGGGCGCTGCAGGCCCTCTGCAATCTCTATACGCGCCACGGGGTCGCCCTCGGCGCCCTTCGCCCGGCGGCGGCCGGGGTGCGCAGGGAACTCGCGGGCGAGATCGTGCTGTGCCCACCCTCGGCGCTGGCCGACCGCTGGGCGCGCGCCTTTCCCGAACCGCTGACGGCGCTGGCGTCGGGCTGGATGCGCATCCGCCAGCGGGCGCGCCAGCGCGGCGTCGAGCTGCCGCTGGTGATTTCGGATCACGCCGACTGGGACGAGCTGACGCAAACACTCGACGACGTGGGAGCGCCAACTGTGCTGGTGACGCACGGCCGCGAAGAGGCGCTCGTCCACCACGCCCGGCAGCGTGGCTTCGCCGCCGATGCACTGTCGCTCGCCGGCTACGAAGACGACGCCGACGCCTGAGGCCGGTCGGTGGAAAGCTTTGCAGCCTTGCTCGACGGACTGGTCTACGCGCCGCAGCGCAACGCCAAGCTGCGCCTGATCGAACGCTGGCTGGCGACGAGCGCCGATCCCGACCGCGGATACGGCCTGGCGGCCCTGACCGGTGATCTCGCCCTACCGCACGTCCGCCCGGCGATGATCCGCGCGCTGGTCGAGAGCCGCGTTGATCCATTGCTGTTCGCGCTCTCCTACGACTACGTGGGTGACCTGGCGGAAACCGCGGCGCTGATCTGGCCCGCCGATGAGTGCTGCGGGAAAAAGCCCGCCCCGCGGCTGGCCGAGGTAGCGGCGACGCTGGCGGCGGCGCATCGCGACGATGCCGCAGCGCTGCTGGCGGGCTGGCTCGATGCGCTGGACGCGTCGGGCCGCTTCGCCCTGCTGAAGCTCGCCACCGGCGGCCTGCGCGTCGGCGTCTCGGCCCGTCTGGCGAAGACGGCGGTGTCGCAGTGGGGCGGTGTCCCGGTTGCCGAGATCGAAGAGCTGTGGCACGGCTTAGCGCCGCCCTACAGCCCGCTGTTCGACTGGCTGGAGGGCAGGGGGCCTCCGCCGTCGCCGGGCGATGCCGCGGTGTTTCGCCCGATGATGCTGGCCCATCCGCTCCAGGATGGTGATCTTGCCATGCTCGATCCCGCGCAGTACGCCGCCGAATGGAAGTGGGACGGCATCCGGGTGCAACTGTCGGCACGCGGCGGGCCCGATCGCCCGGATGGCGTCATCTTCTCGCGCGGTGGCGACGACGTGACCGCGGCGTTCCCGGAGATTGCTGAACTGCTGTGTTTTCCGGCGGTGCTCGACGGCGAGCTGCTGGTGGTCCGCGACGGTCTCGTCGCTCCGTTCGGGGATCTGCAGCAGCGGCTGGGGCGCAAGGCGCCATCCCGCGCCCTGCGCCAGCGCCACCCGGCGCACGTTCGGCTCTATGACATTCTGTTTGAGGGCGGCGAGGATCTGCGGGCACTCCCCTTCGGCGAAAGAAGGGCGCGACTGGAGGCGTGGTTTGTCCGAACGGCGCCCCGACGGATGGACCTTTCGCCCCTTGTTCCCTTTGCGGCGTGGGCTGATCTGGCGACGCTGCGCGCTGGCGCGCGGGACGGTGGCAGCGAAGGCCTGATGCTGAAGCGCCGCGACAGCGCCTATGTCGCGGGGCGGCCGAAGGGCCCCTGGTTCAAGTGGAAACGCGACCCGCATACCATCGACTGCGTGCTGATGTATGCGCAGCGCGGTCACGGCAAGCGCTCTTCCTTCTATTCCGATTTCACCTTCGGCTGCTGGCGGCCGGGGAGCGAGGGAGAGGTGGAGCTGGTGCCGGTGGGCAAGGCGTATTTCGGGTTCACCGATGCCGAACTTGTGGAGCTGGATCGCTGGGTGCGGGCCCATACCACGGAGCGATTCGGCCCGGTTCGCGCGGTGACGCCCGGACTCGTCCTGGAAATTGCCTTCGATGCGGTGCAGCCCTCCAGCCGCCATCGTTCCGGGGTGGCGATGCGCTTTCCGCGGGTTCACCGAATCCGCTGGGACAAACCGGCGAGCGAGGCCGATACGCTGCAAAATCTGCGCGCGCTGATTGTTCCCCCGGCCTGACGCTATTTCACCCCAGCGCCCCGGTTACGCCACACTTTTGCCCACTTCTACGTCAAATGTCCTGCAAAGCGCTCGTCCGAAGAACGGCGGGCACACCGGGGCCGAGCGCTCCACGGTGCCAAAAGAAGGTCATGAAGGGGAGAAACGTCGAATGCGGTTCGTTCGCTTATTGTGTGCGTCCTTGATGGTGCTCTGCGCGGCGGCGCTGCCGGGCTGGGCACAAGATTACGGCACGCCGGCGGAAGCCAAGGCGATGCTGGAGAAGGCCGTGGCTGCGCTGAAGGCCAACCAGGCGCAGGCGCTGGAAATGTTCACCAAGGGGGAAGGGGGCTTTAAGGAAAAGGACCTCTACCCCTACTGTGGCGGGCCGGACGGCAACTTCACGGCACACCCGACGCTGGTCGGCAAGAGCCTCAAGGACCTGATGGACAAAGGCACGCCGCCGAAGCCATTGGGGCAGGAAGTCTATGCGGCCGCGCAGCCCGGAAAGATTTCCGAGGTCACCTATACGTGGACCCGTCCTGGCGAGACCACGCCGGTGCAGAAGGTGGTCTATGTCACCAAGGTTGGCGATCAGGTCTGCGGCGTCGGCTACTACAAGAGCTGATCTTCAATAACTTTAGACGCTCCCGAACCTTGGCGGTGCGGGAGCGTTACTTCTTCACGTCTCGAACAAATACAGACACCGCCTTCACGACTGGGTGGCGGGTGGCGCGTATCGCGCCCGCAACCGCGGTACTGAATGGCGTTGCCCGGAATGAGGAACGTTCAACGATGAAAGCTCTCCGGTGGCTCCTGGCATTGCCAATACTCTTCGTCATGTCTGGAGGATTCGCGCAGGCTCAAAGTGTCGGCACGGCCGCCGAAGCCAAGGCGATGCTGGAAAAAGTCGTCGTCGCCATGAAAGCAAATCAGGCCAAGACTCTGGAAGACATCACCAAGGGTGTCTACAAGGATCGCGATCTTTATCCGTTCTGCGGTGGCCCTGACGGCAAGTTCACCGCCCATGGCGCCAATCCAAGCTTGGTCGGCCAAAGCATGATGGAGCGGAAAGACCCCAGCGGAAAGGCGTACGGCGAAGAATTCTATAAAGTGGCTCAAGACGGAAAGTTTGCCGAAGTTTCTTATGTCTATCCGAAGCCGGGAGACACTACTCCTGTCCCGAAGGTTGCCTACATCACCAAGATCGGAGATCAGGTCTGCGGCGTCGGCTATTACAAATAAGCTATCGCCGATTTTGCGCCTCGCTCCGGCGGCGAGGCGCGTTTCCTTCGACTTCCAGGTTCCAGCCGGTCGCTCCCGTCGTCGATGACGCTCGCGCCGCGCGGTTGTCCCCCGTGCGGATCACGGGGCCGAAGGCGGTCACTTGCCAGACTTCGAATCCGTAGATCGCAGTGCAGGGCGAGGGCTGGAGTCCGGTCAACCATGGGTGTCGATCGGCCGGCCACAAGCATCGGAGTCGGCGAGGCGGTGCGGCCCCCAGACGATCGCCAGTTGGCCATCCGGATATTTGTGGACGCGCACCTTGGCGCGCACGAAGTGCGGAGAGACTGTGATAGATTTTGTGTAAGCGGGGAGCCGTGAACCCTATAGACTGATTTGGGAGGGGTTCACGACGATGACGATTTCGAATGAGGTTTTAGACGGTTTGTTGTCGGGGTGCGCGACGGCGGACGATCTGCTTGGCGAGGAAGGGCTTTTCAAGCAGCTGAAGAAGGCGCTGTTGGAGCGGATGCTCGGTGCCGAGCCGAGCGTGCATCTGGGTTACGAGAAGGGCGACTCGGCGGGCCGTGGCAGCGGCGACAGCCGGAATGGCTATTGCGGAAAGACGGTGCTGAGCGACGAGGGCGCGCTCGACCTGTCGATCCCGCGCGACCGGAACGGCACGTTCGAGCCGCAGCTGGCGCCAAAGGGAAGACGCGCTTCGACGGGGAATGTCTTTCTTCGAGGCGCTGCGGGTGAAGATCCGGGACGAAGGGCTGATCCGCAACAAGGCGGTCTACGTGGCGCTGGCGATCACGGCCGAGGGGGCCAAGGAGGTGCTGGGCCTCTGGGTCGAACAGACCGAGGGGGCCAAGCTCGGGCTCAAAGTCATGAACGAGTTGAAGAACCACGGCGTCCAAGATCGGCGATCGCTTTTAAGCGCCAGCGCGCTGAAGGCAAAAACGATATCACGGCCCCTCTTGCATAATATTCCGGACACACCCAGTGCGGGCGCAGCGGCGACGTCGGGATCTGCAGGGAGAGCCGTTTCCATTGGACGGCGTTGTCGTTGCCGACGACGCGTTCCTCCTCGATGCACAGGATCTCCCGCGCGCCACCGGCGAAACGTCCCCCCGGCATCGAAGCCGCCTCGATCTGGCTCAACTCACCCCGCTCCTGACGCTCCAGCAACGCTTCGAACCGCATCCTGCGGATCTCCTGCAGCACCTCCGCCCGGCCCATCCCTCGCCCCGACAACCCTGCCTGAAGCGATTCCAAAACCGGACAGATCACGCGCTACAAAATCCAGACAGATGACAAGCTAACTACACGGATATATTGCCACGTTGTCCGGGGCGCCGGATACGGCTAACGTGCGCAACCGCAGCACTGCCCGGGACTGGCGGCAGCGCAGACGCGGAGGGGTGCCGGAGCGGCCGAACGGGGCGGTCTCGAAAACCGTTGTACCCTCGCGGGTACCGTGGGTTCGAATCCCACCCCCTCCGCCAGCCACCCTGCCCGAACCGCTCTCCGCCCACCGGCGAGCGTGGAAAATCCGCGTTGTATCAAAGACCTTTAGGCCAGCACCCCGGTACCGCGCCTCGCGCCGAGCTGCTCAAAACGTTCTCTCTATAGCCCTATTCTCTGTCGAGTGGGAACCACGCCATTTCAGTACCCACAAACGATGCCGTGCACTCTCAGAGGGTTAGCGGCCTTGGTGCCTGGGTACTTTTCGAAGGCAGAACTGGCCAGGAATTATATCCAGGCTCGAACTGTTCGATTCGGACAAGCTAATGATATCAAACAGAAACAATGCGACACAGTGCAACGAAGCATCGAGATCGATGCGGCACTTCAACTGTCCGAACAAGGCTGACGGGCGGCGCAGCTGCGGAATGCGCCTGTGCCTCCGCGTACGCTATCAGCAGGCTCGGCGACCATTCCCCAGCGGGATTGGCGACACCGGGTGGCTGAGAGGCCGTGCCGAATGACTGCTATCCGCCGTCCCGCTAGGCGCCTTATCCGAAGCACTATCCCATGTGTGGACGGCTCTCCGTTGGCAAGGGTTTCGTGGCGGCTCTGCGGCGTTGGTCGGTGCGACCATGTGTTCGGCCTTCTGACGCGGCACTGGCATGGCCGCAGGCCCTGATGCCTTTTTC
>WBZV01000221.1_pt1 | contig 36682 bp, 23 predicted proteins | sample 5204221 | NCBI WGS metagenome assembly WBZV01 (sample SAMN12344360, study PRJNA552823) | activated sludge metagenome | biome: Activated sludge suspended growth; feature: Nitrification reactor; material: Wastewater; isolation source: activated sludge from nitrification reactor of wastewater...
CCGCGTCCCACGCTGGCGCAAATCCGAACAGCCCTGGCCCAAGTGGGCCGCTGGCGGACCCAAATTCTCACCCGCGACCTGCTCCGGCACCGGCGGCAGCTCGTCGAACTGCTGGCCCGCACCGAAGCGGAACGGCACCACCTGGACGAGGATGCGGCATACCTGACGGTGATGTTGCAGGAAACTGACGCGATCTTGCAAAACACCCTGACGGCGACCGGCGGGGCGGACGCGCTTTCGGTCCCCGCTAGCGCAAAGGAATCGCGACCACTACAATAGCGTTCAGTTCCCAGAATCAAAATGGATGTTTGCATGAACGCGAAAATGCGAACGCCCCTGAACCCCCGAATTCGTTTGGCCGCGAGTGAAGGGTTCAAGGGCGCTAGGCGCGGTGGATTGCGTCGCGAGCAAGAGTATAGCCGCCCGCGATCCCGCTTGCCAAGTAGTACCGTGGCACGAGAGGGACGCGGGCATGAACGCCGCTGACCGCTCCCGTCCCGTTTCCAAGACGGTGGCGGCCACCGCGCCGCCCTCGACCCCCATCCGGCTGGGGATTGCTGCCGTCGTGTCCGGCGGCAACCGGTGCGGCCACGACCCTTTTCGGCCGCGCTGGTTCGCGGCGCCGGCGCACCACGCGGCCCCCCCGAAGATTCTGATCAAGCTGCAAGAGGCGGTGCGGGCCTACTTTGCCGACCCGGCGGTATTACCGAGCCTGAACGCGGCCAACGGCTCGGCGCGGCAACAGCGCAGCGAACGGCGCGAAGGATGCCTGGCCCTGTTGGGCGCCCTCGTACACTACCTGGACCTGGTCACGCTACGAGTGGGCATTCCCCAAGCCGATGGCAGTTTCAAGGGTCTGACCCTGGAGTTTCTGGCCGAGCGGGCCGGGCTGGGGCTGCGGCGGACCGAGCGGGCCTGCCGGGACCTGCGCAAAGCTGGGCTGGTCGAAGTGTATCCCATTGCCCAACAGACCGAGGCTGGCCGCTACCGGGGCCAGCCAGCCATCCGCCGACTGCCGGCGTCGCTGTTCAAAGTGTTTGGCCTGAGCAAATGGCTCCAGCACGAGCGGGACAAGGCCGCGCACCGCCAGCGGCGGCAGCGGCGGCGGCAAGAGACCGCCGCGAGCGAGGCCGACGTCGGGCGGCGCGAGCTGGCCCTGGACGCCGCCCGGCTACGGGCCACCACCGGCGCCGCTGCGGAATCGGCCACCGCCGGCGCAGACCCCGACGCCGCCGAGGCGGCGCGGCGCGAGGCCGCCCGAACCGCGCTGGCCGGGCTGCGCACCCTGCTCAAAGGGCGACCGCCCGCCTGAGCCGGGGCGACACCGCCCCGGACCCGCCCCCCCTCCACTGCCCCACCGCCGGCGCGAGTTGCGCTCACCCGCGCGAGCCCCGCTCGCGCCTTCCCGTCGCTTCCGACCCGCTGTTCGCCCCCACCACCGCCGAGCGGGCGCTCGAAATCGCTTGACCCCGCCCCAATCACCCGGCCCGCCCGCCCGCGTCGCCCATTAACTGTCGGGTAATCGATCAGCAAGTGTCGGTCAACTTGCCAGACCCCTCTCACCGGTACGGATTAGTGTCGGATACGCTCCTATTTAGGTGGTAGTGCTTTCCTCAAAGGCTTTTTTTCAGAACAGCCCAACAAAAAAACATCAAAAACCCACCCTCCCACACACCACCCGTGCCCAAACCCAAAACGCCAACGGGAGGAAAGAGGCGTTCTTGAAAGGGCGCGACGATGGGAACGTCCATCTTCCATGACTCACGTCAAGGGGCTATTTTGAGTATCCTGATCGCAAGAAGTGCCAACATCCCTGAGAGAGCCCATGAGCCAGAGCGACAAGCGCGCCGTGAGCGCCGTCCATGCCCTCCTGATACAGCGCTTCCCCAAAGCGTTTCCAAAGGACTACGATGCGATTCGACCGCTGAAACTCGGCATCCACGCCGACCTAATCGCGCGAGCCCCCGACCTCGACCCGATCCTGCTGCGCCGGGCATTGGCCAACCACACCCAGCGGGACGGCTACTGGCTGGCCCTGATCCACGGCCGGGGCGATCACCGCTACGACCTAGATGGCCAACCCGCCGGCACCGTGACCCCGGAGGAACGAGCGGAAGCCCAGAAACAGCTCGATGCGTCCATGAAGCGCGGCCAGGACCGGGCCGAACGGGTCCGGACGCACCAGGAGCGGGAGGCGCAACGGAAAAAACAGCGCGAGATCGAGCGGAAAAATCGTGAGGCCAAAGCGGCGCGGAAAGCTGAGCACGAGCGCGTCCAGCGGGAAATCGCGGCCCGCAAGGCGGCCCTGATCGCCCAAGGGATCACGCCGGAGTCGCGCTCCGAACGAAAACGCCGTTTGGCACGCGAGGCGGCCGAACGGGCAGCACGCCGGCATCAGGGACCGAGACCGGCACCCGACCGGCCGGCTGGCGAGGCGAGCCAAAGACCAGCGCCGAGGCCGCCAAAGGACGTGACCGGGCCGGCACAGCGCCCCGAGCGGCCGATGGATCGAGACGAGCGCCCCGCCCAGGCACCGGATCGCGACGAGCCCGCGCCGGACCGGCCCATGCCGCAGGTCGAGTTCAGGAAGAAACGCCGGGTCGTCCCGCCGCCAGACGAGAAGTGAGCCGCCGGGCACGAAAAACCGGTCCACATGACACGGTTGGAGATGGCGGAAATTTTTTTCATCGTTTTATGTTATCATTTCAATATGTTGATTCAACATTTTTAGCAATTCTATTTCTATTTGACCGCTACTATCTATCGCCAACAATGGGAATAGAACGCGTGACAACCGTGATCGCTTTGGCAAACCAGAAAGGCGGCGTGGGGAAAACTACTTCGACGGTAAATCTTGCCCACGCTTTAGTCCAGCGAGGCCAAAGAGTGCTGACCGTAGATATGGACCCACAGAGTAGTCTTACTATCTACTACGGCCAAAACCCACGCATCTTGGAGAAACAGGAAGCAACTCTATATTGGGCATTAATGAAAGATCGGGATATGGAAAGTCTTATACTCTCGAACCAAAATGGAAGTCCCGACTTGATCCCAGCAAGCATCTTTCTGTCAACGGCCGAACCGGAACTCACCCTGTTGTGGGACAGCGCCTCAGTGTTTCGCGATAAGCTTTTACCGGTGCGAGAACGTTACGATTTCATCTTGGTGGATTGTCCACCTTCACTTACTTTGCTAACCGTCAATGCACTAGCTGCCGCCGACATTGTTCTAGTGCCGGTCAAGACTGACTATCTTTCGGTTATGGGCATTCCACTTATCCTTGATACGGTCGAGAAAATCCGCAAACGGCTTAATACTCGTTTGCGCGTTTTTGGTGTGTTACCCACAATGTATAACGCTCGTAACATACACGATAACGACTGTTTGGCTGAGCTTAAGGAGATTTTAGCTTCGCGCATCCGACTGTTTGAACCGATTCACCGCAGCACGGGATTTGATCGATCCTCAGCCATGAGCAAAGCTACACTGGATGCTTTCCCAGATACACCAGGGGTACAGGTCTACCATCAACTTGCGGAAGAGCTTACGGCTTATGGCCAACCCCAATAGACCATCTACCTTGCGCGGCAAACTAACACGATCAGTGTTTTTCGAGACCTCGCTCGATCTACCCCGGATCGTGGAGGTGGACCTCGACCGGATAGCACCGAATCCCGATCAACCACGCAAGACTTTCGATGAGATGACCTTGCAAGAACTGGCGGTGTCCATAGAGAAACATGGCCTGATTCAGCCGGTGATCGTGAAGGAAACAGCAGGCGATACTTACATGCTCGTAGCTGGGGAACGACGCTACCGGGCACATAAACTGCTAAGCCGGACTACTATCGCCGCCATCGTAACCCAAGGTAACCCTGACGAAATCGCCTTAATAGAAAACTTGCAACGGGAAGACTTGAACCCCATCGAAGCGGCCGAGGCCCTTGCGACCATGATGGATCGCTACCACTACAATCAAGAGGAACTGGGGCGGACCATCGGCAAAAACCGTGTGACAGTCAACGAACTGCTGCGGCTTAACACACTACCTCAGAAGATCAAGGAAGAATGTCGGATGTCCGACACCATGCGCAAGTCGGTCCTCATCGAACTAGCCAGACTCGATAAAACCAGTGAGCAATTGCGGCTGTGGGAAGAAATTAAAAATGGGCAATTAGCAACTGTCCGGGCGGCGCGCGAGCGTAAGACCATACAACGACTTCCGAAACCTGCTTTCGAAAAAGCCGTGGAAAACGGGCATCGCTTTGTACTAGCGCTCAAAATCTTAGCCAAGAGCGAAGAATCGCTAGCTGAAACCCACTATCGGGAACTGCTGGATTTACATGAGGGTATAGGACTAATCGTCAGCCAGCTTGGAGCTAGTTTGCGTAGTACCTCATCGGACTGAAGAAATATGTCGGACGTCCGACACCTACCTCAAGGGCGTCGCCGAGCAAACCTTCGACTGCGTTTAGATCAACGCGCTCTGTCCAGCCGTTTCGCCTTTGAGGCTGGATGACCAGTTTTCCTTTTGCCATTTTGGCTGGCGATCCTGTTCTTCTACTGATCGAGAGGTATCATGCCCATCCATCCCGACCTTCGCCCGCTGTACCCGCCCGACTGGCGGGCGCTGGCGAACCGGATCAAATTCGAGCGCGCCGGCGGGCGCTGCGAGCGGTGCGGCCGGCCGCACGGCGTGCGGGTGCTGGTGGTCGGGGAGGGCGGCTGGCTCGACCCCGAGACCGGCGAGCGGTTCGACGATTGCGGGCGGTCGCTGGGCCTTTGCCACCAACCGGACTGGCCGGCCGGGCGGTTCGTGACCACCATCCTGAGCTGCGCCCACCTCGACCAGAACCCGGCCAACAACGACCCGGCGAACCTGGCATCCCTGTGCCCGCGCTGCCACTTGCGCCACGACCGGCATCAGCACGTCCAGAGCGCGTACCGCAACCGGCGAAAACGGTGGGCGGTCCGGGATTTGTTCGATTGAAGGAGACGAGGCGATGAGCGACCCGAACTTGGCCGTTGCCGAACCCGGCCCGGCCGCCGTGCCGGCGCCCGAACTCTTGCCGCTGGCCGAGCTGTTTCCCGCCTGCTTCGATTGGGAACACCCCCGGCCCCTCAAGATCGGCATCCACAAGCACCTGATCCGGGCCGGCCACGACCGGGCGACCGTCTTGCGCAGCCTGAAAGCGTACTGCACCGCCCCGCCGTATCGGGCGGCGTTGCAGGCCGGCGCCGCCCGGATCGACTTGCGCGGTCAACCGGCCGGGGTGGTGTCCGACAAGGATGCCGCCTACGCCCGCGAAGAGCCGAACCCGCGGGCCGCCGGGCGGGCCGCTGGGCGCGCCGCCGAGCGGGCCGCCGCTCGCGAGTCGCTACCCTCCGACGCCACGCCCATCCCGAAGGAAAACCTCGTGCCCGGCCGCCTCGAACTCACCGCGAAATTCTCGGAACTGCCGCCACCTCTCCCGGTCCAGGGCGGCGTCAAGATCGGCGTCCAGACGGCGGAGGGGACCGTCACCGCGATCCTGCCGGCCAAGGTCTGGCGCAAGCTGGAGCAGGCGGCGAAGGACTACCCCCAGTGGGTGGCCACCCTGAGCGGGTCGCTGGCGCGGTTCGCCGAGGGAGAGATCGCCCTCAAGCATCCGACCGTGCAGGTGTTCGAGAAGAGAGCCCGGCCGGAGGCGGAGGCGGAGGCGCCGGACGCGCAGGCATCCGACCCGAAGGTACCGGCGCCGAAGGGGCCGGAGGCGAAGGCGCCCGACCCGAAAGCGTCGGAAGCGCCGATCCCGGCGCCGCCGTATCCGAAGTTGTCCCTGAAGGAACGCGGCGCGGCGAAGGCGGGCTGAGCCATCGAGCGCTCGCACGAACTGGCTACTGGGCTATCCTTGATGGGGTGTTCGGAACGCTCCCGGTCGTGTCGGAAGCCGACGCGCCGGTCCGGGCTCAAAAAAGCATGATCGTCGGCAACAACGGGTTATAAGCCCGCGCCCGGCGCGGGGAGAAAACCGGCAACGGCAGCCATCTGGGAGAAATAAAACCATGCGGCGAATCGGACTCAAAGAAGCGCTCTCGGCGCTACGCCAGGAGCTCAGCGAAGCGATCCTGGCGGCGCCCAACGAGTGGTTGCGCTTCCAGGTCGATGAAGTCACCTTGCAGTTTCAAGTGGAAGTCGAACGCACCACGGAGGGCGGCGGCGGGATCAAGTTCTGGGTGGTGGAGCTGGGCGGCAAGCGCGCGGCCACCTCGACGACCACCCACACCGTGACCATCCCGCTCAAGCCGGTCCGCAAGGACGGCGGCCCCGTGCTGACCGGCGGGGACGCGATACCGGAATAGCGGGGAGTCGCCGTGGTCTGTCGCCGGTTCGAGCCCGAGCGAGCGGTCGAGATCGTCGGGCCAAACTACGGGTCGGGTTACCGGATCGGCGGCCGCTTGGTGCTGACCGCCGCTCATCTGTTCCCGGCGGGCGTCGGGAGCGCCTGCCAGGTGCGTTCCAAACCGACCTTCGGGACGGTTGAGGCCACGGTGGTTGGGACCGCTCCCGGTGCCGACGTCGCCTTAGTGGCGTTACCGGAAGACGTGGCAAGTTGTGAGCCGGTGGCATTCGGCGCGCTTCCCACCGGCCCGGAGAAAGTCCGCTTCGACCTGTACGGGTGGCCGAAGTGGGCGCGAACGACCCCTCCCGGCGAAAAACCGAAAGCGGGCGGACGGCACATCGACGGCCTGATCTATCTGGCCGACACCTCGCCGGAGGGCCTGCTGGTGCTCGAACCGGGCCGGGTTCCCGAGGCGCCGACCCCGGACGAAGCCGGTTCCGACTGGGAAGGCCTCTCCGGCGCCGCCGTGGTCTGCGACGGCGTGGTGGTGGCGGTGCAGCGCCATCATCAGAACCCGCGCCGGCCGGCCTCGTTGGAAGCCGAGCCGCTCGCCAAGGTGTATGACCACCCGGATTGGCGTCGTCTGCTGGAGCGGCACAGCATTGCGCCGACGTTCGCAGATTTGGCGTTTCCCCAATCCCACCCCCCCATTCCGAACCCGGCAATCCAGGAAGCGACCGCGATGGCCAAGATTTACCTCTCCGCGACATACACCGACCTCAAAGCCTATCGTGAGGCCGTGTACCGCATCTTGCGGATGCTGCGCCACGACGTGATCGGCATGGAAGACTACGTCGCCACGGACGCCTATCCGTTGCACAAATGCTTGGCCGACGTGGCGGGATGCGACGTCTACGTGGGCTTGGTCGGCTGGCGCTACGGCTACGTGCCCGACCGGGACAACCCGGCGCGGCAATCGATCACCGAACTCGAATACCGGCAGGCGGGGGAGTCGGGCTTGCCGAGGTTGCTGTTTTTGGCGGACAAGAACGCGTCTTGGCCGGACGAGTTCAGGGACGCCAACACGGGCGAGGCGGAGAACGGACAACGCATCGCCGCCTTCCGCGCCGAACTGGAGAACGCCAAGCTCGTGAGCTACTTCCGGACGCCGGACCATCTGGCCGGTCTGGCGAGCGTGGCGGTGCAACGGTGCCTGGAGGAAAAACCGGTCAGAGTGGCAAGGCCGCGTCCGAGGCTTCTACAAGCCAAATCCCAAGCGCTGGCGCAACGACTCGATGCCTTGCTGCAAGATTACCAGAGCGCGACCGAACAGTTGGCTTATACCTTGAGCGCGGTGGATCAAAACAAGCTCAAGCGACAGATCGAAAGCCTGGAACGGGAGATGGAGCAGGTGGAAAATGAACTGGACGCCTTGGACCGTCGTGCAGGAGGGCGATGAAAGGAATGCCGGACATTCGAACTCGCAAGAAGCAAATCCTCGAAAACCAACTTGAAGCGCTATGGCAAGATTACGAGGCGGCGATCAAGCAGACGACCTCGACCCTCGCAGCGGTGGACCAGAACAAACTAAAAAGACAAGCCGACGAGATCTACGAAAAGATCGAAAAGCTGGACAAAGAGCTTAAATCCCTTGAAATAGCTCAAGCGGAAACCGCCGCCGATGTCTCCAAACCCGACATCGCGCGCATTCAGTTGGAACTCCGTTCCAAGTTACCCGAGATCGATTTTGGGGCGCTCGAGCGAATCGTTCGCAGAATCCTGCGGGAGCATCAAGACGAAGGGTGCGCCGCGTTGCTCCTGTTTCAAAAAAGCCAGAGCATGGGTGGCGAATGGTGCGCCGCGCGCCTTCGGGAGATGCTCCGCCGCGAAACCCGGGATGGCCGGTTTCGCCATTTGCCGGTCGAGTTTCAACCGGCCGAGCGGGTGGACGCCTCGGGGCTGCTGAGGCGCATCGGGCAATACCTCGACATCGACGACGCCGATCAGGATCGGCAGAGTCTCTCGCGGCGCGTCATCGATAAACTCTGCGGCTCCTTGCAAAGCGGAGGCATCGTGCTGATCGAATGCCGGCGGTGCGATTATTTTTCCCGCGAGCCGGACGAGTTTCGCTGGGTTCTGGCCGACTTTTGGCGGCAGGCGATCAGCCGACTGGCGCTGGTGGCCAAGGAATGCTACGGGGTCAAAATCATCTTCTCGCTCTTCGTCGACGGGACCCTGTCGGGAAACTGCCTGGCGGTTGACCCGTGCCGCACGCTCGAACATTTCCGGAAAGACCGGCCGTTCGAAATCGTGCTCGAGCCGTGGACCCAGGAGGATATCAGGGAATGGATCGCGCGGTACTCCGGCCGATCGCTTTCCCGTCCCGATGTCGACTTCATGGCCAACAAGGTTTACGAAGCGGCAAATGGCTTGCCCAACTTGATTGCGGAGCAGTTGCTCAGCGATTGCTGTCCGGCGGTTGCCGGCTGAATCGAGGAACACCCCCCATGACCGAACCCACCCCATTCATCCTGCCGGCGGACCAGCGTCCGCCCCAGGGACGCCACCCGGAAGCGCCCCAAACCCCCGAACCCTACGTCGCCACGGAGGAACTGGTGACGGCGGTCAATCTCGCCATCTACCTGCGCCGGCCCCTGCTGTTGGAGGGCGACGCCGGGTGCGGCAAGAGCCGGCTGGCGCGGCACGTCGCCCACCAGCTCGGGCTGCCGCTGTACGAATGGTTCGTGCGCTCCACCAGCCGCGCCCAGGACGGGCTGTATACCTACGACTCGATCCTGCGCCTGCACGACGTTCACCTGCGGCAGTTCGAGGCGCGTCCGGCCGCGCGGCAGAGCGCGCGGCCCGCCAAGACCGCCAAGGGGCGCGATCCCGAGCGACCCATGGACTACGTCGCGTTCGGCGCGCTCGGCAAGGCGTTCCGGCTGCGGGAGTGTCCGGCGGTGGTGCTGATCGACGAGATCGACAAGGCTGACATCGATTTTCCCAACGACCTGCTCACGGTGCTGGACAAGCCGTGGAAGTTCGACATCCGCGAGGCCGACGAGCCGGACGTGGAGGCGCGCAACCCGCCCATCGTGATCGTCACCAGCAACAAGGAGAAGGGCAACCTGCCCGCACCGTTTCTGCGGCGCTGCGTCTACTTCTACATCGACTTCCCCGCCGACGTAAACCGCCTGAAATCCATCGTCGACGCGCATTACGCTTTGCGGAAAGAGACGGAGCCGCCCGCCGTCGCCCTGGTCGACGCGGCCAGCGAGCGGTTCCTGAAGGAGCGCAAAGGGGATCTCTACAAAAAGCCCAGCACCAGCGAATTCTTGGACTGGCTGGAGGCGCTGCGCGGCTTCCGGAACCTGGCCGGCGTGGTGGAAAGCCTGCAACGGGACGACGCGAAGCTGCCTTATCCCGAGCTGCTGTTCAAAATCCGCGACGACTGGTGGCGCCACGCGGCCGAGGCATGAACGAGCGCGATCCCAAAACCCTGCTGCTGGCGATTTTCGACCGGCTGCGCCGCCACGGTTTCGCGTTGGGCGTCGGCGAACTGCTGGCGGCTTACCGGGCCGTGGACGGCGGCTGGGGCCGGGCCGGACCGGAAGCGCTGCGCCCGGTGGCCCGGTTGCTGTGGTGCCATGCGCCGGAGGAAGTCGCGGAGTTCGAGGAGATCTACGACGCCGCCCTCGCCGAGGTCGCGCCTCCGGCCAGCGCGCCGCCTCGGGAAGAACCGAAACGCGAGCCGCCCCCGCTCCCGCCGGAACCGCCTCCCGTCGAACCGCCGCCAGCCCGCCCTCCCGCCGAGCCGCCGCCCCCTTCGACCGGACTGGCGCCGCTACCCGTGCGGACCTCCAGCCGCCCGCCGCCCGGCGAGACGGGGCCGGAGTTGCGAGCCTACTGGCCCCTGTCGCGCCGGTCGATGGTCTACGCTTGGCGCTATCTGCGGCGGCCGGTCAAGGACGGTCCCCGGGACGTGCTCGATGTCGCCGCCACCGTCGAGCGAACCGCCCGACAGGGATTTTTCCTGCGGGCCGTCTACGACCGCCGCCAGCGGAATTACGCCCACTTGGTCCTGCTGGTCGACCAGGGGGGCTCGATGGTCCCGTTTCACCGCTTTACCCGCGACTTGGTGGAGACGGCCCGCGACGAGCAAGCCAGTCAAATCCGGCAGGTGGAAGTGGCCTACTTCCAGAACGTGCCGCCGCCGCACGTATTCCGGGATTCGCACCTGACGGAATCGCGGCCGCTGGAGCGGTTGCTGGCCGGCGTGACTCTCGACACCAGCGTGCTGGTGGTGAGCGACGCCGGCGCCGCGCGGGGCTACCGCAGCACCACGCGCATTCGCGCGACCGCCGAGTTTCTGGTCCAGCTCAAGCGGCGGACCACGCTGATCGCCTGGTTGAACCCGATGCCCCAATCCCGCTGGGCGAGCACCTCGGCGCAATTCATCGCCCGGTTGGTGCCCCACATGTTCCAGATGGACCGCGACGGCTTCGGCAACGCGATCGACGCGCTGCGGGGCCAGCGGCCCCGCGCCCGCCGTTGAACGGGTCGGCCCGGACGATCTCGCCATGAGCGCCGAAAGGACCGAAATCGCGAGGCAGCAGGTCGCTCGGTTCGTGGCGCGCTTCGACGAATCCTATCGGCGGCTGGCGTGGTACGCGGCGCTACCATTGGTGCTCACCCCGGAGCTGCTCAATTACCTGCGCAACCACTTCCTGCGCGGCCAGACGCCTTGGGAGGCGGAGGTCGATCTGCTGCTGTCCGAGCTGTGCCGGCCGGTGGGCTACGAGCAATTCGCCATGGCGCCGGAGGTCCGCGCCTGGTTGATCGGCGAGATGCGCGAACAGCTCGGCGAGGCGCCGATGCGGGAGGTGGCGCGGCTGCTGATCCGCTACGTACAGCAACTGAGCCGCACGAGTTCGCCGTTCGGCCGCGAAGCGCTGGAGGCGGAACAGTGGTCGGCGATGGTCTATCTGGAAGAACGGCGGGGCGAGGCGGCCCGGCAGATCGCGGAGTCTTTCCGCGAGCAGCTCGCCCCGGACGCGAGCCGCGCGCCCGGTTTGGCGTTGCCGATCGCCGAGGCGGCGTTGGCCCGCCTAGTGCGCGTCACGGAGGAGTTGGCACCCCGGCTGCAAGACTACCCGGAGCTGCTGCGCTATGCGGCCGATGTCGGCCAGCTTCTGGCCAGCCCGACCGGCACGGTGGTGTTGGCGGAGGCTCGGCGGGTGGTCGGGGCGGCGACGGTCCGGGTCGCGGATGTGGCGCTGCCGGACGTGGCGTCGCGGGTCAAACCGCAGCCCGTCGTTCCGGAATCCGCGAGGCCGAAAGCAGAGAAATCGATCATAATGGAGGGCGCTAAAGGAAAAAAAATCAAACCTCGGCTTATCGTAGTTGCCGGCCCTGATGGCTCCGGCAAAACCTCGATCACCCAACAACTCCTGATGCACGAATGGATGGACGGGTGCGTTTACGTCAACCCGGACTTCATCGCCCGCGACGAATTCGGCGACTGGAACGCCCCCGACGCGGTCATCCAGGCCGCGAAGCGGGCCGCCGAAATCCGCGAACGCTGCTTGGCCGAGGGCCGCGATCTCGCCTTCGAAACCGTCTTGTCCACGCCGGACAAGATGGACTTCATCCGCCGGGCGCGAGATGCCGGTTTTTTCATCCGCCTGTTCTTCGTCGGCACCGACGATCCGTCCATCAACGCCAAGCGGGTCGCGATGCGGGTCATGGAAGGCGGACACGATGTCTCCATCCTACAGATTGTCGAGAACTACAGTAAATCCGTGTCTTACTGTTCGGTCATTGCACAAATAGTCGACCGGACCTACGTGTACGACAACTCCGTGGACAACGCCCGCGCCAAGCTGCTGTTTCGCGCCTCGAAAGGCCGGCTGGTGAAAATCTATGGAAAGGTCAATCCGTGGGCGCAAAAAATCATGGAAGAGCTGCTACTCCAGCAAGTCGATGGCATGTCATCAACGGAATTAATTCAACAACCGAACCGATCTCTTTTCTTTGTTGAAGAAGAGCCAAATACACGCCACGCATTCGATCTGCCTATCCCGTTTCGGGATCGTTTTCTCGATAGCAAGACTGAAGGACCCGAAATAAACTGGCTGACGGGTGGCACTGCCGCCATGGAAGATGACGATAGTTATGATAAACAGACTCCCCGCCTGATCGTGATTGCCGGCCCTAACGGTTCCGGCAAGACCTTGATCACCCAACAACTCCTGATGCACGAATGGATGGACGGGTGCGTTTACGTCAACCCGGACTTCATCGCCCGCGACGAGTTCGGCGGCTGGAACGCCCCCGACGCGATCATCCAGGCGGCGAAGCGCGCCGCCGAAATCCGCGAAAGCTGCCTGAAGGAAGGCCGCAGCCTCGCCTTCGAAACCGTCCTGTCCGCCCCGGATAAAATGAACTTCATCCGCCGGGCGCGAGACGCCGGTTTTTTCATCCGGCTGTTTTTCGTCGGCACCGACGATCCCTCCATCAACGCCAAACGCGTCGCGATGCGGGTCATGGAAGGTGGTGGGTACGTCCCCATTCCCAACATCATCGGCCGCTACACCAAATCGCTGGCGTACTGTTCGGTCGTCGCTTGGCTGGCCGACCGAACCTACGTGTACGACAACTCCGTGGACGACGCCCGCCCCAGACTGCTGTTTTGTGCTTCGAAAGGCCGGTTGGTGAAGGTCTACGGCGAAATCAATTCTTGGGCTTGGGAAATCGTGAAAAGGCTGCTGCCCCAGCAAGCAGACGACACGGAGCAGGTGAATCGCCCCGACCTTCCCGAAGGCTCCAACTTTTGAGAGGATGGAGCCATGAAGACGTCGACACTTCCAGCTTTTCACCGGAAGTAGGGGGCGAGCGGTTCGCATGGTGCGAGAGCATCAAGGAGAACATGACCCGCAGTGGGCCGCTATCAGATCCATCACCGCCAACGGCTGCACGGCGGAAACACTACGGCGCTGGGTACGGCTGGCCAAGAGGAAGAGCGGTGAGCGGTAGCGGATCAAGGCGTTGAAGTAAGAGGTGCGGAAACTGCGCTAGGCCAACGAGATTCCGCGCCAGGTATCAGCTTATTTTGCACGGGCGTAGCTCGACCACCGATTCGAACCATGAGGACATTCCGACCTGCACGGCAACGTCTGGGAGTGGGTACGAGACTGGCATGGAACGTACTCGAAGAAACCTCAGCGAAACCCAAGCGGCCCCGAGACGGGCTCCAGCCGGGTTTTTCGCGGCGGCTCCTGGAACAACGACGCCGAGAACTGCCGGTCGGCGTACCGCAACAGGAACGACCCCGGCTACCGTAGCAACGACCTGGGCTTCCGCCTGACGAGGCGCGTATAGCTTGGCCCTGCTACGCTTTTACCTTTTGGCTAGCGGTCCCGCCCGCGACGGGAGCGCCGCCGCGCTGCCGGGAGGTGCCGGCGGCGGACGCGCTTCGCCGGCTTGAGGTCTGGGGCCGGGAATGGACGGCCGGCCGAGGACCGGTCACCGCCCGCGCGAACCGGCGCGTCGCCGTCTTGGCCGGTCGCGACGGCGCGATGCTGGAGGCGCTGTATTTGGTGGCGCTGGACGAGGCGGGCGGCGCGTGTGAACTTTCGGCGGAATGGAGCCATTTCGAATTCGGCATAAAGGCGCCACCAGAATTTCGGCGGAATCGCGCCAGTGGATTTTCGGCAGAAAGACGCCACGTCGTTGTATCCTCGGGGTTCGAACTTTCGTGAACCGGCCATGCTCCCGACTTTTTTGTCGGGAGGAGCCATGAGATAAGGGGGATGAGGCGGCCCGGGGAGGTGTGCCGGCTGCTGCGGATCAGCCCGACCACCCTCCGGCAATTTTGCGAGCTGGCCGAGCATCCCGCCGTGAAAAATCCCGATCCCCGCGCGCTGGAATCCTTTCTCGTCGGTTGCCATCACCGCATCAGTCACACCGCGTTGGTGGACTGGCTGATGCGGAATCAAACGTTTCAGCGGGAGAACTGACGTTCTCGTGAGCCTTGCTTTCGGGTATGGGTGGCACCGCTTGCATGATCGCCCGTTGCAAAACGAAACGGATTAGGAGCCGTTTGGTTTTATGTTGAAATCGCCCCCGCCTGCTTCGTGTCACACTGGGCGTGAAAATCCGTGTTGTTGAAGCCCCTCTACCCTTCCCACGGCTCGTTTCAAAATGTTGGCACAGCGATAGCCAAACGAGAATGACTGGACTATAAGTAAGTAAATTTTGGGCTGTGGCTAATCGGGTGCCTGAGCGGGCCTGAAAGTTGTGCTTTCGCGGGGGGAGAGAGATGCCTACCGAGCCAAAGCAAGACGGCGCAAAGCAAGAATCCGCTGCGGGCGCGGGGCAGAATCGCGCTCCCACCCTTTCGCTCCCCAAGGGCGGCGGCGCCATCCGCAGCATGGGCGAAAAGTTCGCCGCCAACCCGGTCACCGGCACCGGTTCCATGACGGTACCGATTGCGACCTCGCCCGGCCGTTCCGGCTTCGGGCCGCAACTTTCCCTGTCCTACGACTCCGGCGCGGGCAACGGGCCGTTCGGCTTCGGCTGGAACCTCTCCCTGCCGGCGATCACCCGCAAGACCGACAAGGGACTGCCGCGCTATCGGGACGCCGAGGAATCGGATGTCTTCATCCTGTCCGGCGCGGAAGACTTGGTGCCGGTTCTGCGACCGGACGGCACGCGCTTCGAGGACGCCACGACCGCTCCAGGGTACGTCATCCACCGCTACCGCCCGCGCATCGAAGGGCTGTTCGCCCGCATCGAACGCTGGACCCACATCGCCGATCCCAGCGACGTCCATTGGCGCTCCCTCTCCAAGGACAACCTCCTCACGATCTACGGCCAGGACGAAAACTCGCGCATCGCCGATCCCGAGGACGCGGGGCGCATCTTCAGTTGGCTGATTTGCGAAACCCGCGACGACCAGGGCAACGCCGTCGTCTACGAGTACAAGCCGGAGGACGGCACGGGAATCGACCTGAGCCAGGCCCACGAGCGCAATCGCGGCGAGCACGACGATTCCCGGCGTACCGCCAACCGCTACCTGAAACGGATTCACTACGGCAACCGCGCGCCGTTGCTGGACGGCGCGGGCCATCGCCCCCACACCCTGACCCCGGCGCAGCGCGACAGCGCCGGCTGGATGTTCGAGGTGGTTTTCGACTACGGCGAACACGATGCGGCCGACCCGAAACCCAACGATGCCGGCGACTGGCACTGCCGTCCCGATCCGTTTTCCAGCTACCGGGCCGGTTTCGAGGTGCGGACCTGTCGCCTGTGCCAGCGCGTGCTGATGTTCCACCACTTCCCCGACGAAGGGGGCGTGGGCCGGGACTGCCTGGTGCGTTCGACGGCGTTCGACTACCGGGAAACGCCCGTCGCCGCGTTCGTCACCGCCGTGACCCAAAGCGGCTACCGGCGCACCGACGCGGGCGGCTATCTCCGGCAATCGCTGCCGCCGCTGGAATTCGAATACAGCCAGGCCGTCATCGGGCAAGACATCCATGACGTCGATCCCGCCAGCGTCGAGAACCTGCCCGTCGGCGTGGACGGCGCCGCCTACCAGTGGGTCGATCTCGACGGTGAAGGGTTGTCGGGCGTGCTCACGGAACAGGGCGGCGGCTGGTTCTACAAGCGCAACCAATCGGCGCTGGTGGCGGATTGGGTGACGCCGGGGGATGCCGCCCGCTTTTCGCCTGTCGCGGCGGTCGCGCGCATTCCCGGTGGCAATCCCCTGACCGGCGGTCGCGCGCAATTTCTCGATCTGGCCGGCGACGGCCAGGTGGATCTGGTGGAACTCGACCGGCCGGTGGCCGGTTTCTACGAGCGCACCGACGATCAGGACTGGGAATCCTTCCGCCCCTTTACCTCGCTCCCGAATCTGGCCTGGAACGACCCAAACCTGAAGTTCATCGATCTGACCGGCGACGGCCACGCCGACGTGCTGATCACCGAGGATTGGGCGCTGACCTGGTATCCGTCGCTGGCGGAAGCCGGCTTTGGTCCGGCGGCCCGCGTCGGCGTGCCGACCGACGAGGAGCGCGGCCCGCGCGTCGTGTTCGCCGACGGCACTCAGACCATTTTCCTGGCCGACCTGTCCGGCGACGGGCTGACCGATATCGCGCGCATCCGCAACGGCGAGGTGTGCTACTGGCCCAACCTCGGCTACGGCCACTTCGGCGCCAAAGTCACCATGGACGACGCGCCCTGGTTCGACGCGCCGGATCAGTTCGAGCCGCGCCGCATCCGCTTGGCCGACATCGACGGCTCCGGGACGACGGACATCATCTATCTCGGCCGCAACCAGACCCGGGTCTGGTTCAACCAATGCGGCAACGCCTGGAGCCCGGCCCATGAGTTGCCCGGCTTTCCGCCGGTGGACAACGTGGCGTCCGTCGTGGCGGTGGACCTGCTGGGCAACGGCACCGCCTGTCTGGTCTGGTCTACGCCGCTGCCGGGAACCAGCCATGCGCCGATGAAGTACCTCAAGCTCATGGCGGAGGGGAAACCGCATCTGCTGGTCAGCACCCGCAACAACCTGGGCGCCGAGACCCGGGTGCATTACGCGCCCTCGACCTATTTCTATCTGCGGGATCAAGCCGAAGGCAGGCCCTGGATCACCCGGCTGCCGTTCCCGGTGCACGTGGTCGAGCGGGTCGAGACCTACGACCACATCAGCCGCAACCGCTTCGTCACCCGCTACGCCTACCACCACGGCTATTTCGACGGCGTCGAGCGCGAGTTTCGCGGCTTCGGCATGGTGGAGCAGTGGGATACCGAGGAATTCGCCGCCCTTGGCCAGAGCGATGCTTTCCCGGTTGGTGACAACATCGACGCCGCCTCCCACGTCCCACCGGTGCTGACCAAGACCTGGTTCCACACCGGTGTCTACGTGGGCCGCGACCACGTTTCCGATTTCTTCGCCGGCTTGCTCGACCTGCACGACCGAGGCGAGTACTACCGCGAGCCGGCCTGGCGCGATGACGACACGGAGGCCAGGAAATGGTTGCTCCCCGATACCGTGCTGCCGGAGGGGTTGACGCTTGAGGAAGAACGCGAAGCCTGCCGCGCCCTCAAGGGCTCGATGCTGCGCCAGGAGGTCTATGCCCTGGACGGCGCCGACAAGGAGCAACACCCCTACATCGTCACCGAGCAGAACTTCACTATCCGGTGCTTGCAGCCTCACGACGGCAACCGCCACGCGGTGTTCTTCACCCATGCCCGCGAAGCCATCAGCTATCACTACGAGCGCAATCCCGCCGATCCGCGCGTCCAGCACGCGCTGACGCTGGAGGTGGACGAATTCGGCAACGTGCTGAAATCGGCGGCGATTGGCTATGGCCGCCGCCAGCCGGACCCGACGCTGGAGCCCAGGGACCAGGCCAAACAGGCCGAATTGCTGATCACCTACACCGAAAACCGCATCACCCGCGCCATCGACCCGGCCGGCGATTACCGCGCGCCGCTTCCGGCCGAAGCGCGAACCTACGAACTGACCGGCTGCAAGCCGGAGAATAACGCCGCCCGTTTCAGCTTCGCCGAGTGGACGCGCGACGGTTTCGCCTTGCCGAAATCGGCGGCGGAAATCCCCTACGAGCAGACGGCGGACAAGGCCTCGAAACAGAAGCGCCTGATCGAACACGTCCGCACCCTCTACCGCCGCGACGATTTGACCGGTGCGTTGCCGCTCGGCGCGCTGCAATCGCTGGCGCTGCCGTTCGAAAGCTACAAGCTCGCCTTCACGCCGGGGCTGCTGGCTGGGGTCTATGGCGGACGGGTCAACAACGCCATGCTGGAAACCGAAGGTCATTACGTCCACAGCGAGGGTGACGCGAACGGGTGGATTCCTTCGGGGAAGATTTTCTTTTCACCGGGCAGCGCGGACACCCCGGCGCAAGAGCTGGCCTACGCCCGCCAGCATTTCTTCCTGCCGCACCGCTACCGCGACCCGTTCCACACGGCTGCGGTCAGCACCGAGAGCTTTGTCAGCTACGATACTTACGACCTGCTCATGCTGGAAACCCGCGATGCGCTCGGCAATCGCATCACCGTGGGCGAGCGGGAGCATGTCCTGCCCGACGGTACCGTGTTACCGGCAAGGCCCGGCAACGACTACCGCGTGCTGCAACCCCGGCTCTTCACCGACCCCAACCGCAACCGCGCCGCCGTGGCCTTCGACGCGCTGGGCATGGTGGTGGGCACGGCGGTGATGGGCAAGCCGGAAGAGAATCTGGGCGATTCGCTGGACGGCTTCAACGCCGACCTGACTGAGGCTGAAATTCTCGACCACCTGGCCAATCCGCTCGCCAGCCCGCACGCCCTCCTGCAACGGGCGACCACCCGGCTGGTGTACGACCTGTTCGCCTACCAGCGCACGCAAGACCAACCCAATCCGCAGCCGGCCGTCGTCTACACCCTGGCGCGCGAGACCCACGCCGCCGATCTTGCGGCCGGCCAGCAGACCAAAATCCAGCACAGTTTTTCCTACTCCGACGGTTTCGGGCGGGAGATTCAGAAGAAGATTCAGGCCGAGCCGGGGCCGGCGCCGCAGCGCGACGCCAGCGGCAAGATCGTCGTGGGCGCGGACAGCCAGCCGGTGATGACGCCGAACGAGGTCAGCCCGCGCTGGGTCGGCAGCGGCTGGACGGTGTTCAACAACAAGGGCAAGCCGGTCCGCCAGTACGAGCCGTTCTTCACCGACACCCACCGCTTCGAGTTCGATGTGCGCATCGGTGTCAGCCCGGTGCTGTGCTACGACCCGGTCGAACGGGTGGTCGCCACCCTGCACCCCAACCACACCTGGGAAAAGGTGGTGTTCGATCCGTGGCGGCAGGAAACCTGGGATGTGAGCGACACGGTGCTGGTGGCCGATCCCAAGACCGACCCCGACGTGGGCGAGTTCTTCCGCCGCCTGCCGGAGGCCGACTACTTGCCGACCTGGTACGCCCAGCACCAGGATGGCGCGCTCGGTTCGCAGGAACAGGCCGCCGCCCGCAAGGCGGCCATCCACGCGGCGACGCCCACGGTCGCCCACGCCGATTCGCTCGGCCGCACCGTCCTCACGGTCGCCCACAACCGGTTCCAGTACAGCGACCCGACCCTTCCGCCCGTCGAGGAGTTTCACTCCACCCGGGTCATGCTCGATATCGAAGGCAACCAGCGTGCAGTCATCGACGCCAAGGATCGCGTCGTCATGCGCTACGCCTACGACCTGCTCGGCAACCGCATCCATCAGGCCAGCATGGAGGCGGGCGAACGGTGGATGCTGAACGATGTGGCCGGCAAGCCGCTCTACGCCTGGGACAGCCGCGATCACCGGTTCCGCACCGCCTACGACCCGCTGCGGCGGCCCATCGAGTCCTATCTGCGCGAAGGCGCGGGCGCGGAATTGCGCGTGGGGAGCAGCGTCTATGGCGAAACCCAGCCCGACCCGGAAGCCCACAACCTGCGCGGCAAGGTGGTGCAGGTCTTCGATCAGGCGGGCGTGGTCACCAGCGACGAGTACGACTTCAAGGGCAACCTGTCGCGCAGCCAGCGCCAGCTTGCCCAGGATTACAAGACCACCCTGGACTGGTCGGCCGCCATGCCGCTGGAAGCCGACCTCTACATCAGCCGCACCCGCTACGATGCACTCAATCGCCCGACGGAACTGACCGCGCCGGACCGCAGCGTCATCCGCCCCGGCTACAACGAAGCCAACCTGTTGGAGCGGCTCGACGCGAATCTGCGCGGCGCGCAACAGAACGGCCAGCCGGTCTGGACACCCTTCGTCGCCGACATCGGCTACGACGCCAAGGGCCAGCGCCTGTTGATCGACTACGGCAACGGCGTCAGGACCACTTACGGCTACGACCCGCTGACCTTCCGGCTGGTGCATCTGCTGACCCGGCGCAACGCCGCCGCTTTTCCCGGCGACTGCCCGCAGCCGCCTCCGGCCGGCTGGCCCGGCGGTCAGGTGCAGAACCTGCACTACACCTACGACCCGGCGGGCAACATCACCCACATCCGCGACGACGCCCAGCAGGCCGTCTACTTCAAAAACCGGCGCGTCGAGCCGAGCGCCGAGTACACCTACGATGCCGTCTACCGGCTGATCGAGGCCACGGGGCGGGAGCATCTGGGGCAGCTCGGCGGATCGCCGATCCCGCACTCCTACAACGACGCGCCGCGCGTCGGCCTGTTGCATCCCGGCGACGGCACCGCGATGGGGACCTACCTTGAGCGCTACGTGTACGACGCCGTCGGTAATTTCCTCGAAATGCAGCATCGTGGCGGCGGTTCGGCCAGCCCCGCTTGGACGCGCGCCTATGCCTACAACGAGGCCAGCCTGCTCGAATCCGGCAAGCCGAGCAACCGGCTGACGAGCACGACCCTCGGTGGAACGACCGAGACCTACAGCGCCGGCGGGAACGGCTACGATGCCCACGGCAACATGCTGCGTATGCCGCACCTGCAAGTCATGCAGTGGGATTTCAAGGATCAACTGCAAATGACCCAGCGCCAGGCGGTAAATGCCGATGATGACGAAGGCATACAGCATCAGGGCGAGCGCACCTGGTACGTCTATGACTCCGCCGGCCAGCGGGTGCGCAAGGTCACCGAACGGCAAAATGGCACGCGCAAGGACGAGCGCATCTATCTGGGCGGCTTTGAGACTTATCGGGAATACAACGGCAACGGTGGGACGGTCGCACTGGAACGCGAGACGTTGCACGTCATGGACGACAAGCAGCGGATCGCTTTGGTGGAAACGCGCACGCAAGGAAACGACGATTCACTCGTGCAATTGATTCGTTATCAATTCGGCAATCATCTCGGTTCCGCGAGTTTGGAGTTGGATATCGAGGCGAAGGTTATTTCGTATGAGGAATATTATCCTTATGGGACTACCTCTTATCAGGCGGTGGATAAGACTATCAAGGCAGTGGCGAAGCGATATCGGTATACGGGTAAGGAACGGGACGAGGAGACAGGGCTTTATTATCATGGGGTGAGGTATTATGCGCCGTGGTTGGGGAGGTGGACTGCTTCTGACCCAATTGGTATTAAAGCAGGAGTAAATTTATATGCTTATGTGAAAAATAATCCAATCGGTTTGACCGACCCCAAAGGAACTCAGGATAATCCTCCGCCTACTCAGAAGGAGCTTGGGGTAATGGATTCAATAAAGTTAGGTTTGAGAATAGGTCTTGAAATGGCTCAAGGAGAGTTTATTCTTAAAACCGGCCAAACACCTAAGCAATTTGCACAAGGAATGATAGATAAAGCATATTCTATGACCGTAAAACCTGTAATGACTATCTATGGCCCAAATGGAATGCTTGACAAAGCAGCGCAAAAAACAGTTGATCATATACAAGGAGAATTGAAACCGGATGATTATTATAGTAATGAAGAAGAAAGTAAAGAACAGCTACAGGCTATTATAGATGTTGGCGGAGCTTTATTCCCTGGATTCGGAGAGGCAACGATAGGGATTTCTGGATCACTATCTATGAATTCCAAACTTGGTACTGCAGGTTTATCAGAAGCAACGATTGTAGTGCCTGCTACAATTTCCAAGGCCTCAACAGCGGCAGTTTATATGACTGTAGCTAGTGGAGGTGGCGGTTCATCCTCAACGAAAGTCAGTCGAACAAAAGAAGTTTTAGAGTTGTTTACTGAAGCACAATCTGGTCTAAAGACGGGAGCCACGCCAAAAGAGGGAAAGATCGAATGTACTCATAAGCTGTCAAAAGGCCCGAATCCACGCACAGGACGGAGCAAACCATCTTCAGCTCTTAGACAACAACTTATCGAAGCTGGTGATTTTCCTCCGGGACGAGGTCATCATGCTCACCACATCGTTCCTCGCGGTATGCATGGTGCCGAACGCGCTCGGGAAATTTTAAGACGAGCAGGAATTGGCTTAGACTCAGCATTAAATGGTATATGGCTTCCCGGCAATGCACAAACGATCAATGTTGAAGGACGGACAATACACGCAGGTATTCACTCTGGCGAATATCTTGGGGAAATCACGCGCATACTAGCTGGAGCGGAAACTTCGGGTGGTGAAAAAGCGGTACAAGCCGCCATGGAGCGACTTAAATTGGGAATACAAGAAGTACAGGTACGACATTGATAGTTTATCAGCCTGTGGCTCGTAGCCCGTAGCCCGTAGGTTGGGGTGAATGCAATGAACCCCAACATTTGGAGGCGATGGGGAATGATGTTGGGGTTCGCGTTGCTCACCTCAACCTACCCGGATAGGACTATTAAAGAACTCCAGCGGATGAACCCGCCAACAACCGAACTTTACACGATGGGTTAGAGCGCAAATCACCCAACAGGGAGACAGCACCCATGTCGAACACGAACCTTTTCCTTGCCCTCAACGCCCGTGGCGACGAGGTGACAAACCTCCAGGAAAGCCTGAGCAAGAGCGGCTACATCGTTCCAGACGACGAGTTTAAAGATAAAGTGTTCGGCGTCGGCACGCGAGACGCCCTGCTGAGACTGCAAGCCAAGCACGAACTACCCCGCAGCGGCATTTTCGACGACGCCACTAAGACCGCCCTGGCCAACGCCATCGCCGAAGCGAACATACCCCAAAACCGGGTCGAGGGCCGCATTTACTTCGACAATGGCGTTCCCGCCGGCACGGTCACCCTCCGGCTGTACCACCGGGGTTTCGGCGGCAAGGCAAAGCCCCTCGGCGAAATCAAGACCGACAACCGAGGCTACTACCATCTCTCCTACGATGCCGGCGGCAAAGCGGTCAACCTCGAAGTGCGCGCCGTCGCCGCAGACGGCAAGGAAACATCGCTTTCCACCACCAAATTCGACGCCGAAAAGCACGAAATACTGAACCTCATCGCCCCGCACGACCTCCAGCCGCCGCCGCTTGGCTCCGAATACCAGCGGCTCACCACCGATCTGCAGGCCGAGATCGGCAACTTGGGCAACCTCAAAAACGTCTGCGAAAACGAACAGCGCCAGGATTTGACCATCCTGCGCCGGGCCACGGGCTGGGACGCCCGCCTCATCGCGCTGGCCGCCACCGCCGCCAAACTCGGCGCCAGCACCGAAACCGGCATCCCGCAGCAAGCCCTCTACGCCCTGGCCCGCGTCGGCTTGCCCACCGACAAGCAACCACTCGCGCGCCTCGCCGTCGAGGTAGTGGAAAAGGCGCTCGACAAGGCCAACCAGGCGGGCATCGTCAGCCTGAACGGCGACGAGATCGCCCAGGCGAAGACCGCCTTCGAAAAATTTTCCAAGAAAACCCGTCTGGCGGAAAAAGCGCCCGGCGCACTGTCCAGCTTCGAGGAACTGCTGAACAAAGCGGGATGGTTGACCGCCCAGGAACGCGCCGATTTCGCGGAAATCTCCCTCGCGCACCGGGGCACGCCCGCCGAACTCTGGCAGAAAGTCCGCGACAAGGGGTTCTCCGAACAGAAAATCGACGGGCTGCGCCTGCAAGGCAAGCTGGCTGCGCTGACCCTCAACAACGCCGAACTGGTCTCGTCGCTTCAGGCCGAAATCGGCTCGTCTGACCAACTCGCGCAACTGGTGGAGAAGGGCTATTACCAAGCCACGACTTGGAGAACCCGCATCAAGAAGATCGCGGCGGACAACAACAAGCCGGTGGTCTCGCTCATCCCTCCGGCGTACCCGGGTGAAAAGCCCACTGACCGCCTCGATGCCTACACCGCCGATCTTGCCCGCAAGGTACGCCTGAGTTATCCGATGGGGGTCGTCGGACAAATGATCGAAAGCAAGGAATTAAGCCTCGGCAAGCAACACGAACAATTGAAAAAACCCGTTCAGACCTTCCTCAAAAATGCCAGCAACCTGGGCTTCTCGCTCGGTCGAACGCCGGTGGATGCTTTTATCGAACAGCACAAAGACCAGGTCTTCGAAGGCATCACCGACCCAGCGGTTATTAAAAACGTAGAAAATATTACCAAGACGCTCGCGCGCCTTTACCAGATCACCCCCTCCGACGAATCGTTCAAGGCTCTCAACAAGCTGGGCTTCACCTCCGCGCAGGATGTGTTGGCGTTCTCTTATGACAGTTTTATTAACCGCTTTACCGATAAATATCCCGCACTGAAGCACGAAGCGCCATTGGTGTATCGCAAAGCCCAACAGGTCAATGCCGTCACGTTAAACGTGATCGCGACCACCAAGTTGCTGCACAGTATGCCGTCCTTGCATGTTACCTCTCCATCGGAGCGGAAAAACGACGAGATCATTAAAAAGCATCCAACGCTGGAGGGGTTGTTTGGCTCGCTCGACTTTTGCGAGTGCGAATACTGCCGCTCGGTGCTCAGCCCGGCGGCATACTTTGTGGATTTACTGGCGTTTCTCGATTCTAACAAGAATGTGTGGGATACGTTTGTTATTGATTGGAATGCCAAGCCCTATACCGATAACCACAAGACACCCTACTACGATCACTACCAGAAACCCTACGACGCGCTCATCGAGCGCCGCCCCGACTTGGAGTACCTCCCGCTCACCTGCGAAAACACTAACACGGTCCTGCCCTATATCGACATCGTCAATGAAATCCTCGAATACTACGTCGTTCATAAAAAGCTAACCTCGGCAGCCGTCCACGATACCGGTGACGCCACAACCCCCGAATTGCTCGCCGAACCACAAAACATACTCCCTGATGCCTACACCGCGCTCAAGGAAGCCAAATACCCGCTCGCGTTGCCCTTCGACCTCTGGCTCGAAACCGTCCGCCGATTCTTCGATCATTTCGAAACGCCGCTTTGGCAAGTGCTGGAGACTTTACGCACCAGCGACGATCTTTTCGCTGAATTTGCGACCTACGGTCGGTCAGGTGTTTTCGCCGAATATCTCGGTATTTCTCCCAGCGAATATGACATTTTTACCAACTCCAGCATACATGCGAAATGGCATTCGCTCTATGGCTTCGACGATCCCAACAAAGCGCTCGAAGAACTGAAGTCCGCAAAAAGCCTGGCGCGGCGGTTGGGTGTCAGCTACCTAGAACTAGACGATATCACCTGGATGAATTTCGTTAACCCGAGGCAAATCGACCTGCTTAGGGATAAGTCGGATCAAAACAATTTTGATCCGACTTATCTTGAAGCCGACGGCTTGGTTTTTCTCAAAATCAACCTCTTTGTCCGTCTGTGGAAAAAACTGGGTTGGACGATGGAAGAAATCGACCAGGCGCTTCTGGTTTTCGTGCCAAAAGGTTCTCAGCCTCTAACTACCGCTAATCTTGGCGGGGCCTTGAAAACCGCTTTGCTGTATTTGGCTCATCTCAAGACACTCGACGAAAAGCTGGATGCTGGCAGCAACAGCCGCCTAAAGCTCCTCACATTCTGGTCGAACCTGACGAAACCACTCTACGCTCAACTTTTCTTGACTCGCAGCGTACCGGAAAATAATCCTGCATTCGGACAAGATATCCTCAATAACGATCACCTGCTTACCCTGCAAGGCGCTTTGAATCTGACGGCGGATGAGATCGGACGTATCCTAGCCGATGCTAAACAAGATCTCGCTACGGCGAAGCTAACCTTGGAGAACATCTCCCTGCTCTACCGCTACGGGCTGTTGGCGCGGGCGCTGCAACTGTCCGTCCGGGACCTCATCGCTTTGAAGGATCTGTCGGGACTCGATCCGTTTAAGCAGCTTGAAACAATACCGCTCAGTAACTATTTGCTTATCGACGCACATGCTGGCCTCCTCCTCCCTGTTCTTCACCCACTCCCTGTTCATCACCCAGTTGGAGGAACTCCAGTGGTGAGCTTGCCGTTTGAACGCATAGATGGGCTGGATGCCGACTACCCGTTCAGCCAAACCTTGCGTTTCGTGGATGTGGTGGAAAAGATCAAGGATAGCGGCTTCCAAGTGGAAGACCTCGATTATCTGCTGCGCCACCGCTTCGATCCGATTGGCAAATACCGCGAAAATCCCGATACCTTGCTGGGATTGGTGAAAGCGCTCGCCACCGACATCCGCCGCGTTCAAGCCGAATATGCGGTTCTCGATGATCCAATGACGTTGACCGATGAAGCGCTGCGATCATTGTTGCTCCTCGCGCTGCCGGCAGAAGTTGCGGAAACCTTCTTTTCAATGTGGAAGAACATGATGGAGTACGGGACAGATTCCCATTCTGGCGAACAAATGGCAGAAATATTGAAGGCTCGATCCTATTTTAAAAAACACCTGTCGGCTTTCTTCAAGGACAAGGACTTCGACGTATTAATTGCTGCCATCCCGGCCTCAGCAATTATTAGCTCCGACAAGAAAGAGAAACAGATACGGAGCAAACGAGCGCTGCTGGCCAATGCGTTCCTGCCGTATTTACAACAGAAATTCGTCCGTCAATCGGTTTTGCAGATCTTGACAACCCAACTGAACGCCGAGTCGGCGCTCGTCGAAGCGTTGCTGACCGACCCCGACCTGCTGGCCGATCCCAGCCTACTGGCCGACCCCAGCCAAGCCGCCAAACCCCTTCGGGAAGCCTTTGCCGCCGCAGCAGACCGAGGCATCGACGCAACGTTCTTTGCCGCAACGGATGGCACGGGCAATTCTCTCCAGTCGGTCATCGCGACGACTGCCGACACCAACGTGCCCGCAAAGCCCACGGAAACCCACAGCGCCCGCTTCGAGGGCTATTTCGAGGTTCCCGCTGCCGGGTCTTACGAATTCTGCGTGGTCTTCGACAAAAAAGGCGCCGGGGCCAAACTCTGTCTCGATCTCTTACCCGAACCCCTCGTGCAGGATAACGCCATCAAGGATGGAGCGGAAATCAGTGGGAACACCGAACTGAAAGCCGGAGTGCTGTACCGCTTTACCTTGGAGGCCAATCACCTGGATGCGAGCAACGTCAAGCTGCTGGTTCGGAGCGAGGGCTTGTCTAAAGGCCCCTTGAATCGCTTGCCATTGACTCCAGCCACCACCATCGAGCGCATCCGCCGCGCCTGGGTGTTGCTGACGAAGGCGCTCCAACTCAGCCAGGGTTTGGGGCTGAACGAGCGAGAGTTGCGCTATCTGCTGGCGCATCCAGCCGATTTCGACGGTCTCGACTTGCGTCAACTGCCAACCCACGAGATCGCCGATGCGACGCTGTTGTTTAAGCAATTCCTCCGCTTGGCCGACTACGCCCACCTGAAACGCGAAATAGCTGGCGGAACCGATGATCTGATCGACCTCTTTGCGGAGGCGCGGCGTTTCTATCCCATAGCTGCCAATCTCACTGGCGATGCGAAACAAAAAGTCGAATCCGATTACCGCGAGTCCCATTTCAACGACCTGTGCACGCGCTTGGCCGAACTCGCTCGGCGCGAAGTCAAAACCGTCCAGGCAGCGGCCGAACATTTGGGCTTTAAGTCAACTTCTAAATCTGGTGCTAGCGCCAACCAACTTCCGGTCGAAGCCCAGGATTTCGCCCAGGAAAAAGGCATCTGGCGGCTATGGGACGTGTTACAGGTGGTGGAAAAACTCGGCGCCCCGGTTCAATCCATCGTCCGTTGGGCGACGCCCAAACCGGATGATGCCATCGCCCGCAATCTCAGAAACACGGTCAAGGCCCGCTATCAGCCGGAAAACTGGCAACGCCTTGTCCAGCCCATCTTCGACCAACTGCGGCGGCAACAGCGCGACGCTCTGGTTGCGTACATCATTCAGAATCCGCCAAAAGGCCGCGAGTTTGACAGCGTTAACCAGCTTTTCGAATATTTCCTGATCGATCCCGGCATGGAGCCGGTGGTGCAAACCTCGCGGCTGCGGCTGGCGATTTCGTCGGTGCAACTGTTTGTTCAACGTTGCCTGCTCAACCTGGAACCCCAGGTTCCTCCCTCCGCCATCATCGATGTCGAGCGCTGGCAATGGATGAAACGGTATCGGGTCTGGGAAGCCAACCGCAAGATTTTCCTGTACCCGGAAAACTGGCTCGAACCGGAATTCCGCGACGACAAGACGTATCTGTTCCGGGAACTCGAAGGCGCCCTGCTGCAAGGCGATGTCTCCAACGATTTGGTGGAAGACGCCTTCTTCCGCTACTTGAACCAACTGGAGGAAATTGCCCAACTCGACATCGTGACCATGTACTGCGAGGAAAGGCCCGAAGGGCCCGACTCGAATGTCCTTCATGTCATCGGGCGAACGACCGGTGCATCGCCGAAGTACTTTTACCGGCGCTATGCCGGCCAAATGTGGACACCTTGGGAACCGGTGACCGCCGATATTCAAGGCGATCATGTCGTGGCGGCATTTTGGCGGGATCGGTTGCACCTATTCTGGGTGACTTTTTTGGAAAAGCCCAGAAAAGATTCCATGGCCGATATAAAATCTTCCAATGCTAACTTAGCAGATCTGAATTTAGGCGAACTGACCACAAAACTTTCCACAGTCTCGGAAAAGAAGATTGTGGAAGTGCGCTTACATTGGTGCGAATATTTTCAGGGGCGATGGATGTCTTCTGAATCGAGCGGCGTTATTCATGAGCTGAAAGTTGCTAGCGATTTTTCCGCCTATAATGGGGTCCTTATAGTTATTCCGAGTCTGGAGAATGGAGAAGATCGCGCAATAAGGTTTGCTCTTCTCGTAATAGGTGGCTCTGATATTATTAGCATTCAGATGACAAGCAAAAATAAGCCACCCAAAATAATAGTAGATTTTCAGGAATCATTTTGGCACCTTCCTGATTTTTATTGTATAGATAAGAAATTGGTATTAATTTATTTTATATGGAGAGTTGGAGTTGATGAGTATATTAAAAATAATGAAAATATTAAAATTGATATTTTACAACCAATACTTAACAAAGTTGGCGATTATCCCATAATAAATTATCCCATAATACAATGTATTAATCTTGTAAAATTACCTGCCGACCCTAAGAACTTTACTATAAGTAAAGAAAATATTATAGAGTCATATAGTAGACAGTTTTTCTTCAAGGACGACAAGTACACTTTCTTCATCGAGCCAGATTTAAGTCCGACTCCTTTTTATGAAAAGGAGCAAGCAAATATGCCATCCGGTAATGAAATCCAGACACCTAACATCGATAATACATCGGTAATCGACTTGGGTGACTACAAAAATATAAAAGAAGGGGGAGGGCCATCTATTCCTATTCCCGACCCAGGCCCCATGAAACAGGGGATTTCAAATCATTCCAGATTTGATTTAAAAAGCTACAAAGACGATATCATCAATCCCCAGATAGCTATTCAATTCCACGAAAGTGTGATTGGATTCGATGGACGACTTGAAAGCACGATGCAAGCTACGGTAACCGGTAACACACTGAAAGTGATTGGCGGTGGCGGATTGAATGCAGCTATTCTGAAACAGCCAAATGCCGGCTAGGATCTATTGAACTAAACGTCTACCGGCGGCCTTATCCCTCGTTAACACCAGAGGATACCATGACGATGTCGCACGTATACTCGACCGGATTTCACGGCGCTTTAGATGAAGATTTAACTACAACGAGGGCCAACCAACAAATCGCTGGCTGGGACTGGAAACTGACCTATCGCTTTTATCCGCACTTCCATCCCTACGTGACCGAGTTGGCCAAACGGTTGATTGAGAAGTCCGTGGCTGGCTTGCAAGCGGCGGATACCGAAAAACCTCCACTATTCGAAGAGCTCTTTAATAAGCAGAACTACGACCCTGTACCACCACCGACGAAGGACGCAACGACCGGCGTTTTCGTGGATGACCGTTATCCGGTAAAAGAACTCGACTTCAGCTCTCGTGGCGCCTATGCGGTGTACAACTGGGAACTTTTCTTTCACGTACCGCTCACCATCGCCATTCACCTGAGCAAGAACCAACGCTTCGAGGAAGCCCGGCGGTGGTTCCACTATATTTTCGATCCCACCGACAATAGCGATGACGCGACACCGCAACGATTTTGGAAGGTCAAACCGTTTTACGAGACCACCGATGTCCAGTCCATCGAGCAGCTCCTTGACAATCTCCTTACCAGCAAGGGCACGGGTAACGATGAGAAAAAGGACGAGGACTTGCGCGCCGATATCAACAACTGCATAAGAGAGTGGCAAAACAACCCGTTCCGCCCGCACCTCGTCGCGCGCTACCGGCCGTCGGCCTATATGTACAAAACGGTCATGGCGTATTTGGATAATCTGATCGCCTGGGGCGACACCCTGTTTCGAGAGGATACCGGCGAAAGCATCAACGAGGCGATGCAGCTTTACGTGATTGCCGCCAACCTTCTCGGCCCGCGCCCGCAAGTCGTGCCGAAAAAACGTTCGCTAAGCCCGCAAACCTACGCCAGTCTTCGGCAGAGCTGGGGTGCCGCCCAAGTTGGGGTCGAATCCAATATTCCCTCGAATTCTTCCCCCCCTCCTGACGAAGTCGCCGACACCGGCCCGCTCAGTATCTTATCCAGCCTGGCACTTTATTTCTGCGTTCCGCCCAACGACAAACTGCTGAGCTACTGGGACACGGTGGCCGACCGCCTGTTCAAGATACGAAACAGCTTGAACATTCAGGGCATCTTCCGCCAACTCCCCCTGTACGAACCGCCAATCGATCCTGCTCTGCTGGCGCGAGCCACCGCTGCCGGGTTGGACGTGGGCGCCGTGATCAGCGGCGTCAATCAACCCCTGCCCCTGGTGCGCTTTCAACTGCTGGTGCAGAAAGCCGCCGAGATTTGCCAGGAAGTCAAATCGCTGGGCAACAATTTGCTCTCGGCCATGGAGAAAGAAGACGGCGAGGCGATGGCGATTCTGCGCGCCAAACACGAGCGCGCGGTCATGGAAATGGTCGAGCACGTCAAATACGGCCAACTTCAAGAGGCGATCAAATCCAGGGAAGGCTTGATCGAGTCGCTGGCGCTGGCCGTGCTGCGCTACACCTACTACGAACGGCAATTGGGCAAGAAAACTGACGAGATCGCAAAGGCGATTCCCCAACTGGAAGAACTGGATAAAGAAAGCCTGGAGAAGATGAAGTTCGCTATGAAAGAACCCGGAGTAGGGATGCGGGAGATTGAGGTGGATATCGCGCAAGACTTGGGTGCTTCGGGTGGCAAGATCATTAGCAGTTACGAGTTACAGGAAATCTCAAAGCTGGCAGATGCTCGCGGTGAGCAAGCGACGGCGGCCGAAAAAGACCGTTGGGGTGCTGGATTAGGCCTTATCCCTGATATTTCAATCAATATAGAGCCGTTAGGGGTAGGAGAAACAACCACTTTTGGTGGCTCAACGGCAAGTAGAGCCATGGCGTTCTGGGCAAGTTTCGGGAGAGCAACCGCTGAACGAATGAGCTATGAAGCCGGCAACGCGAGCAGGATCGCAGGCTACGCCCGCCGCCAACAAGACTGGGCTTTCCAAAGCAACCTGGCCGCCGGCGAAATCACCCAAATCTTCAAGCAACTGCGCGCCGCTCAGATCCGCGAAGCCATCGCCGAACTGGAGCTGAAAAACCACCGCCGGCAGATGAAACACGCCGAAGAAATCGAGCACTTCCTCAACGCAGAAGGCACCGAGAAAACCGGCAAGAAAACCAACAAGGCGCTCTACGTATGGATGAAGCGCGAGGTGAAGGGGCTGTACGCGCAGTGCTTCCAGTTCGCCTTCGACATCGCCAAAAAAGCCGAACGCGCCCTACAGCACGAACTGGGCAAACCGGAGTTGAGCTATCTCCAGTTTGGCTACCTCGCCGGCAAGGAGGGTTTGCTGGCCGGCGAAAAGCTGTACCTGGACCTCAAGCGCATGGAGATGGCCTACCACGACCTCAACCAGCGGGAATACGAGCTGACCAAGCACGTCAGCCTGCTCCAGGTAAACCCGCTGGCGCTCATCGACCTCCGCACCACCGGGCGCTGCACGGTGAACCTGCCCGAAGCGCTGTTCGACCTGGACGGTCCCGGCCACTATTTTCGGCGCATCAAGACGGTCGCCTTGAGCATCCCCTGCGTGACCGGCCCCTACGCCAGCGTCAACTGCACCCTGACGCTGCTCAAAAGCAGCATCCGCAAGACGCCGATTCTGCGGGATGGTAAGTACATCCGCGACGACAAGGGTGCCGAAGATAATCGCTTCAGCGACTACTCCGGCAGCCTGCAATCCATCGTCACCAGTTCCGCCCAAAACGACAGCGGTATGTTCGAGACCAATCTGCGCGACGAACGGTATCTACCTTTCGAGAACTCGGGCGCGATCAGCGAGTGGCAACTGCAACTGCCGGCCAATCCCAGCAGCAAGGGCGAACTTCAGCAATTCGACTACGACACCATCAGCGATGTCATTTTGCACGTTCGCTACACGGCTCGCCCAGGCGTGGAACCCGGTGCGGTAAAGAAAGAACTGGACGGCCTGTTCAACAAGGCGAACCTCGCCTTGCTCTTCAGCCTGCGCCACGACTTCCCCGCCGAATGGTCGGCGTTCGTCAAGGGCACGGGTGATTCTCCTTTCACCGCCACAATTCGGAAGGAGCGCTTTCCCTATTTCACCCACGAGAAAGATATTACGATTACCAAACTCGATCTGTGCGGTGGAACAAAATCGACCAAAACTTGCGCCGTCGGCAACAAGGATGCAGCGACCACCGACCTAGCGAATCAATCCCAATTTACCCTAACCGCCAAGCCAGATAACCAGATTCTGACCCGCAAGGCGAAACAGGTCTATTTGATAATTGGCTATACAATCGGATAACAAAAAGCTGAGGATGTGGGCGTGGATTTCCGTCTCTGGCGGGTCCTGTTCCCGTCTCGGAACGTCGGGCCATTTACGGCATTCGCGCTCACGTCGGCGCCGAGGCCATGCCCCGGGCCGTGCTACCGAGCGGCCTCGATCAGCTCGATATCCTTCTTGAGAAGCTCGTTGACGAGCTGGCCGACGTCGACGCCCCTAGCCTTGGCGCGGGCGGCCAGATAGGTTTCCACCTCGGCCTCCAGATACACCGGCAGGTTCAGGCGAGTTTGAGACCGGTAAAACTGGCCGCGCCTGCCCTGGGAGAAATCGATCTCGGCGGGCAGGTCGTCGTCGGATGCGGTCGGATTGCTCATGGGGTTCACCGGGTGACTGGGTCTACCGTGGTTCGCTCTCGTACTACCGGCGTTCGTTCCGGGTGGCTTCGCGCGCCGAAATGATGCGCACTTGGGCACGGTGCGGTCCCGTGGCCGTGTGCGTGTGCGATACCGCCAACAGCTTGCCTTCGCTGGACAGGCCCAAGGTGAACCAGCGTTCCTCGAACGCGCTGTGCTCGGCATCGAACACCGTCAGCGCCAGCGCATCGAGCAACACCGTGGCGGCTTGCGCGAACGTCACGCCGTGCTTGGCCGCGTTCGACGCGGCCTTGGCCGGATCCCAGGTAAAATCGAGTTGCGGGCTCGTGCCGTCCGCGCTCACGGGCGGTTCTCCCTTGCTGGCCAAGGGACCACATCCCTATTTCTAGGCGCATTTCCGACCCCCATTTTCCACAACCGCCATAATCCGCGCGACATTTTCTAACCCGGCCTCAATCCTACCGCCCAGGTTTTTGGAGCACGAACCATGGGCGACTTCCAGCGCTGCATCGAACTCATTTTGGCCGAAGAGGGCGGCCTTGCCAACCACCGTCGCGACCCCGGCGGCTTGACGGACAACGGCACTTCCCAGCGCAGCTATCCCGACCTCAACATCGTTGCGCTGACGAAAGAAACCGCCGAGGCGATCTACCGCCGCGACTACTGGAACCCGGTGCACGATGACGACTTTCCCGGCGGGCTCGACCTGCTGCTGCTCGATGGCACGGTCAATCAGGGACCGGTCATCGCCATCCGCTGCTGCAGGAAGCGCCCGGTGTTGCCGTGGATGGGTACCTTGGCTCCATCACCCGCACCGGCGCCGCCCGCGCCATCACCGGCGAAATCGCGCCCAGCGCCTACCCCGGCGCCTTCACTCTGGAAATCCGGGCCGCCGTCCTAGCCCCATTCGGAAAGCTACTCGTCAACGGAAACGCCATCATCGATCAGGTGATTTACCGACTGCTCCTTCGGACCAAGGATATGTCCGCAAGAGCATAACCGCGACCCCCAATGATTTGGGCATATTCGGCGTCCGCCGGAGCGCCCCTGCGCCGCCCGTCACCCGGAACTCCGAGCGGATCAGCTCGCGCTCGGCGGCGGTGAACGGGGCCGGGTCGGCGCGTTGCGGGTCGGGGGGCGAGGGCATGGCGCTTCCTGTCGGGGCGATGGATCGCGCCATTTTGAACGCCCCGCCCGCGAACGCAACGGGTTTCTCGGGATCGGACGGCGTCGATGGCGTTCCGCTCGCGCGTTTGGCTCATCCTTCGCGCCGGATGGCATTACAATCGAATTCCACCCCACCCGACCCCACGACGACGGCGCGCCCGCGCCGCCCGCCAGGAAAGCGCACATGGAGACCACCCTGATCGTCGTTTGCGGCATCGTGACCCTCTACGGCGCGGTCATGGTGCTGCCGTGCGTCCTCGCCCAGCGGCGCCTGCGCTGGTTGACCCCCGACGCCGCGCCGTTCCCGGCGGTGGAACGCCTCAGCGTCGTGGTGCCGGCCCGCGACGAAGCGGTCGGTCTGGCGGCCGCGCTCCATTCGATCTTAGCGCAGGAAGGTGTCGATCTGGAGGTGACGGTGGTGAACGACCACTCGACCGACCGGACCGGCGAAATCGCCGACGCCATCGCCCGCGCTGATCCCCGCGTCCGGGTGATCCACGATCCGCCGCTGCCGCCGGGCTGGCTGGGCAAGTGCAACGCCATGCAACGGGGGGCCGCCGGCGCGACCGGCGACTACCTGCTGTTCGCGGACGCCGACGTCGTCCACGCGCCGACCTGCTTCGCCACCGCGCTCCGGGCGATGCGGGAGAGCGCCTGCGATTTTTTCAGCCTCCTGCCCCGTTTGGAGAACCGGACGGTTTGGGAGCACGCCAACGTCCCGCTGTACGTTTTCGGGATCGCCAAGCTGCTGGCCATCTCGGGGCTGGAAGATCCCGACTCTCCGAACGCGGTGGCGTCGGGCGCACTGATGCTGGTCGAGGCCGAGGCGTTTCGCGCGGTCGGCGGGTTTGGCGCCGTCCGGGGCGCGATGCTGGACGACGTGGGGTTCGCGCGCCTGCTGAAGGCACACCGTTACCGGGTGGGTTTCCGGCTCGCGCCCGACTGCGCGCGGGTGCGGCTGTTCAAAACCCCGCGCGAGGCGTTTTGGGGCCTCACCAAAAACATTCTGGTGGCGGTCGAAGGGCGGCGCTGGCTGGCGATCCCGCTCGTCCTGCTGGGATTCGTCCAGCTCTGGACGCCATTGCTGGCGCTGGCTCTCGGGGCGGCGAACGCGGATGGCGGGTTGCTGCTGGCGGGCCTGACGACGTATGGGGTGCAATATCTGGGCTTTTTCGCCGTGCGCCGCCTGGTGCATTTCCGGCCCGGCCCCTTGCTGGTCTTCCCGCTGGCCGCCCTCGTAGCCGCCTGCTGCATGGCGCGCGCCCTCTATTACTCGAAGCGCGGAGCGATCTTCTGGCGCGGGCGGGAAATCCAAGTGCGCGGCTAAGCTCCGGTCGGGGGACGCGAAATGAGCGATCCGGCCGTTGCCGGACGGCTCGATGGAGCCGCGCACCGTCGCCGCTATCCGGGCCTTCCGGGCGTGGAGCGGTCTGGACCCGGACGGCCGGATCGAGCCCGGCGATCCGGCTTGAGACGCGCTGGCGGCCTACCACCTGGCGGGCGTCCGCTCGGGGCGGGTGCGACCGGATGACCTGGCGTTCGTCCCGCTCCCGCAGGCGGGCGACCCGTCGTGTTCCGAGGCGGACGTGCGCGAGGCGTTCGAGGTGTATCTGATGTTTCTTCGCGAGCGGCTTTGAGCCCCGAGCGCCCGGACTTTTCGCGCCGGACGAGCGGCGGATCGGGCCGACGCCGGGCGGAACGGCCCGCCATTTTCCGTCGTTCGCCGCCGATCCGCCGCCCTGTTATGCGGCTTGGGAGCTGTTCGTGTCGGTAGCCATTCACCGTAAGCGTACGCCTCTGGCCGTCTGGACGATTTGAAGGAGCGGGCCGAGACTGCGGCGAGCGGATGCGCGGGGCGTCCGCTCGCCGAGAGGGTAGGCCGTGATGACGGATGAAGCCGTTCTTCCGCCGGGAGTGATCCGGATCGACAGCTCGGGCCGGCGACAGTACAGCGTCGAGTACAAGCGGCGGCTGGCGCAATTGACGTTGGAACCGGGGGCGTCGGTCGCCGGGATCGCGTTGCGGCATCGGCTCAACACCAATCAACTGTTCAAATGGCGGCGGTGGTACCTGCGCCAGCCGAGGCTGACGGGGGTGGAGCCGGCGCCGGAGGCGACGCTGTTGCCGGTGG
>WBZV01000243.1_pt1 | contig 36679 bp, 35 predicted proteins | sample 5204221 | NCBI WGS metagenome assembly WBZV01 (sample SAMN12344360, study PRJNA552823) | activated sludge metagenome | biome: Activated sludge suspended growth; feature: Nitrification reactor; material: Wastewater; isolation source: activated sludge from nitrification reactor of wastewater...
GCGGATGAACATTACGACCAGATGAGGCTGGGAGGGGTATAGCCGCCTTGGGCGGCTCACGGTGTTATCAGCGCCTTTGAGGCGCTCATCCAATAAGCCCCCGGCTTTGCCGGGGGTCATTTAACTTTTGGATAATTACTTAAAAAGTTTGCCGTCACTTTATCTAATCGTGGTCGAATAATACAGACATGTTGATTAACATTACCCTTATTAAAATCGTTGGGAACAGCACATACTCGACCTATGGAAGCCCCAGTTATGTTTAGTAAGATGTCACCTGAATAAACATGAGTGTTTGATAGCGCATCGTGCAATTCTTGCTTAATATAAACAACATTCGTCAATTCAAGTCCATTGAAATGCACGTTTTGGCTTCGAATAAAAGGTACTCCTGATCGTTGGTATACTGTTGCACCACCACGGGGAGTTATACCACTTCCAAACTTCGTTGCTAAGTAACGAAGATCCATTAAATTCCAATGCTCCGGCACCTCCCCTAACCACTCCACTCCGCTGTCCTTCATCGGGGCGTCGGGGTTAAGTCCCTTGGTGACGGCTTGATTGATAATAACCTGCTTCTGTTCCTCAAGAAGCTTGATCAGTTTTTGCTTGGCATGAATGAGTCTGCGGATTTTCCGGTCGGCATGGTCGAGGAAGCGGACGATGGCGGATTGTTCCTGGAATGTTGGGCGAGGCAAATGAAAAGCATAAAATTCATCTCTTGGTAATCTCCAGCGGCCAAGTTGAGCAGACCCTTGACCAAATGGGAAAAATAATCTGTTTCGATATGCGTTCTGGAACAGATAAAGATAATATCTGGCAGAACATTCCATATTATCTAATAAGCGAAAAACTCTATAATCTGGACTTGTAACGCCAAGGCGATTTGATATATCCACGTAACCGGTAAGCAAGTCCATATGATTCATAGCAAAATCACCAACCTCAACAAATTGGTATTTTGAGTAATCCATAGACAGTTGACCGACACCACTTGAAATATCTTTAATTTTAATACCTTGTTGAGTTATAGATAAAACGTCATATCCATCTATTCCGGCAATACGTTTTTGTATCTTGAATAATCGTCTTACATGCGTAATATCCCAATGCTCCGGCACCTCCCCCAGCCAAGGAACACCGGAGTCTTTGTATTTCGGATACGGTTTGAGGTCGCTCATCATACTTCGTGTCGTCCGATAATATCGTCCAGCATACCTTCCGTCTCTTTTTCAAGAGCGACGATATCCGCCCTGATCTCTTTGAGTGTCCGTAAAGGTTGCGGTTTATAAAAATGCCGGGTGAAGCTGATTTCGTAGCCGATCTTCACGCTTTCGGTGTCATACCATGCGTCCGGAGCATACGGCAGCACCTCGCGCCGAATGAAGGCTTCGATGCCTCCCTCCTCCAAAAGCGGTATCTGTTCACTGTCCCGAAGTTCGGTATCCGGCTCGTACTCCACCACCAGCAACTTACCATAGAGTTTTGTCTCGTACCTCCCCCGAATCGGGTCGGCCTCCATTTTGCCCGGCTTGTACACTTTCTTGAGAACCGGCGAAGCCTTCTCGTCGCGTACCGCAAGAGCAGTTTGCAACAGTTTGTAGCGCTTTGCGGTGAGTTTGACGCCTTTCTTTTCAGCGAACGGTTCGAGCGCATCAAGGAAGACGTTGAAGTCGATGTAAGATGGGGCAAGTTGCGATACGGCGGCATCAACGAGATTGGCGAGCGGCTCTTCCTTTTCCTCCAGGCAAACGACGCGGAATTTCTTTCGGTTCTTTTCATCGAGGTCAACACGCAGGCGAAGCGGCCGTTCGACCGTGACTTTCGAGTATCCGAACGCCGCGTTCGTGAAAATTTTCGACTGCTCCGTTTCTTCGAACGCCAAGAATGTTTCCCAAATGCGCGTGATGTCCTCTTCCGAGAGCTCGCAGTTCTTCTTTCCGAGATTCTTGCGAAGCGGTTTATGCCACTGGGTGGCGTCGATGAGCTGTATCTTTCCCTTCCGCTTCGGAGCTTTTCGGTTCGACAGCACCCAGATATAGGTGGAAATGCCGGTGTTGTAGAACATATTCTGCGGAAGCGCGACGATGGCTTCGAGCCAGTCGTTTTCGATGATCCAACGCCGGATGTTGCTCTCGCCCTGGCCCGCATCGCCGGTAAAGAGCGAGGAGCCGTTATGCACCTCGGCGATACGGCTTCCCAGCGGAGTGTCGTCCTTCATCTTGGAGAGCATGTTCGCAAGAAAGAGGAGCTGGCCGTCGCTGGAGCGGGTGATGAGCGAAAATTCAGGGTTGTCGCCATGCTCTATGACAAAGCGAGGGTCCTTGATACCGTCCTTCCCTCCCATCCGCTCAAGGTCGCTTTTCCAGCTCTTGCCATAGGGAGGATTAGAGAGCATGAAGTCGAATTCCATGGACGGGAACGCATCGTTGGAGAGTGTCGAGTGCTCCGGTCCTCCAATGATGTTGTCGGCGGCATCCCCTTCCCCCTTGAGAAGCAGGTCCGATTTGCAGATAGCATACGTCTCGGCGTTTATTTCCTGTCCGTACAGGTGCGTTTCGACCTCCTTGCCCTTCTCTTGGGAAACCTCCCGGAGCGTCTCTTCGGCCAAGGTCAGCATCCCGCCGGTACCGCACGCGCCGTCGTAGAGAAGATAGGTGCCGGACTCGATCTTCTCGGCTATGGGCAAAAGGATGAGCTTCGCCATGAGCCGCACCGCGTCGCGCGGCGTCCAGTGCTCCCCAGCCTCCTCGTTGTTCTCCTCGTTGAAGCGGCGTACCAGCTCCTCGAAGATCGTCCCCATCGCGTGGTTGTCAAGACCTTCGTGCTTGACCGATCCATCCGTATTGAGCACGGGATTGGGGCTGAGATTGATTGAAGGATCGAGGAACTTTTCGATCAGCGTTCCGAGCACGTCGGCTTTCGAGAGGCGCGGTATCTGGTTGCGAAACTCGAAGTTGTCCAGGATATCCTGGACATTCGGGGAGAAACCGTCGAGGTACGCCTCAAAATCCGATTTGAGCTGCTGCTGGCTTGCGCGCGAACGAAGATCGCGGAGTGTAAATTTCGAAGTGTTGTAAAAGGCTTGGCCGGCAGCCTGGCGAAGCGGCATATCCTGGTTGGTGATCCTCGCCCCATCGAGCGATTCCTTCATGTCAAGAACCGCCTTCTTCGTCGGTTCGAGAACCGCATCCAGCCGCCGAAGCACGGTCATGGGAAGGATCACGTCCCGATATTTTCCCCGAACGTACAAGTCACGGAGAACATCATCCGCAATATTCCAAATAAAGCTTGCGATCCAGTTGAGATTGCCGTTAGCCATAGTGATGAATATTCCCTCGTATCAGATAAGTTATTGTTTTTTTAACGCTTCTTTTATATCCTACCCTTCCTTTCCCGAAAAGGAAAATGGCGGCTGGCGCTGTCCGATCCGGAGAGAGTGTACGATATCGGCGCTCGGATTGTGCCCGAAGGGCTTGAAGAGGAAACCCCATGCCAGACCGGTTGGATATCGAGGACGTTTACGAATACAGCGCAAGCCTCGTCTACGGACTGCGCATCCACAGCGACCGGCCCTTTCCCCTGGTGGTGGGGTGCAGTATCCGGACTCCCAAGGGCGAGGTTATCGACCTTCCCGCCCGATACATCCTCTCCAACGGCCTAGCGCTGTGGAACGTGAAAGCGCCCAGTGAGTGCGCCAGCGACCGGTTGCGGGAACACCGTATGAGCGCCTGGGAAGGCGGTATCATCTTCGCCCTGTGGGAAGACGCGACCTTTTCCCGGCGGCTCGTCGATACCGGTTGGGTCCGCTGGCGGATGATCGACCTCGTCGGCACCGGCGCCAGCGCCGCAGGACTGGAGATGCAAGACAGGTACATGGAGGACAAATACGCCGGCCGCCACGAAGTGTGGAAGCCGCTGTAGTTCTTGGCTGTGTTCGTCCCTGCTTCCCTGCCGTCCACGGATGGCGGCCGTGGCGACCCCGCTTCCCGGCGGGGTCTTCGGTTGGAGAACGCCCGGCGAACGTCCCCGATAATGGGATGTTTTGGCGGAATCCTTTGAACTCCTGTCATTTCTCCTCCCTACAGGTGCGCCCATAAAAAGCCGATGGTGCGCAACCATTGGCAAGAGCCTGCCTCTGCCGTGGCGGAAACCGGTGCTCGGAAACCCCTCCTTCTCCTTCCCTCCGGTCCCCTCCGCCGTCCGAACCGAGAACCCCGCCTGAAGGCCGAAAGCGGACGGCGGAAGATCGCAAACGCCGATCAGGATTCGTTATTCCCCTATTTTTAAATCACCTACAAAAATAATTGTTGCAGTGCAGCATTTTTTCCGGGCATACTGCGTGGGCCATAGGCCACAGAGAGACCCCTTCCGATGTCCAGCTCCCACGGCGCTGACGGTCAACCTCCGCCCCTCCCTTGCCCTCGCGAACCGAGCAGCCCCTGCACCCGTAAGGTGTGCCCGCGCTGCAAGCGCGAACTCGGCCGGTACTCGTTTTGGATTGGGGAGGTCTTGATCGAGACGTGGTCCTGCATCGAACACGGCGATATTCAGCCCCGGCGCGGCGTGACCGGCAATCTGTCCCTTCCGGGCGGGAATACCCTGCCGTAACGCTCTTTCGAGCCGATCCAGTCGCATCGACGACGACGCGGGCCTCGCGTATCGCCTCCGACCGACGGACCATTCTCCCTGCCCCGGTCTGCCCGCCGTCGGGAACAAAAAAAGCCGATGGTGCGTAACCATCGGCAAGAGCCTGTCCCCGCCGTGGCGGGAATCAGCGCTCGGGAACCCGTTCTTCCCCTCTTTCCAGCAGGCCCTGCACCTTGGCTACGGAGAGCGTTTCCGGCCGGCGGGGGATGAGGTGTACCGAAAACGCTTTCGCCAGGCGCACCACGAAAGCCGACGACCGGACAAAAAAGAAAGCCGCAAAAAGCGGCTTTCCCTTGGGCAATCGAAATCTAACACCGAAACAAAAAATCGTCAAAAGTCACCTATTTCTGCGTTAGCCCCTTTGCGCTTCAATTGTCCTATCCTTTTCAAATCGGCCACATTTCGATTGTGCCATGTCGCGCGCCGCAACAGCGGCGGTGTGTCGCGGCGTTGGCGGAGATGGCAATTTCTCGCTATTTTCACTCATTTTGATTTGAGAAGCCTTTTTGTTATTATGAAAAGATGGTAATTTTTAAGCAATTGTATGACAAAAAAACTCATTTTCTTTTCTCTTCTCATTGTACCCATTATTTTTTTATCCGGGTGCAGCAAAGAACAAGAGCAGACAAAAAAAGATGTCCAATCTTCAGGACAAACAAAACCAGTTAAGGAAAAGGAAGACGCAACGATAACCCCGAAGGATACTCAATTTTCTGGCAGCAGCGAAACTCAAAAAACAGCTTCTTATGAAAACAAAAATTATGGAATAAAAATTTCGTTCCCGCCGGAGATAAAGAATATCGAGTACAAAGAACAACCATTGAAGGATTACCATGCTGATAATCCTCTTTTCAGTATTCAATTTGGAAAAAATAAGGATGATTTTTTTGAGTCCGAAGGAGAGGAGCACGGCAACATGCTTTCCGTTTGGATCTACGACAGAACAAAGTGCGATGCGCCAAATCTTGATAGTAACGAAAAGGAATTTTGCGAAGAACACCGGATGGATAATGCAAAGGGGAAATTCGTAGAAGAAAAATCAACGAATGCGGGTATTTGGTTTGGAAACCAGAAATATCTTTACCAACTCAAAGATATAGCAGCAGAACAAACGAAAGGTTTGGCCGGTAAAATCAAGGTTGAATTGTCAGTCGATTGACTGTCAAATGATCGAGAAAAAATAGAATGAAATCGGCGCAGCATTGGCTGCGCCGACAGAGGTTTGTTCAACCCTCACCACTTAGTGATAAAGCCAGTTACTGAATATAATTTACTTCCTCCCATCGTAATTTTCCCAGTGTTTTTATCATACTGAGCTTTGAACGATTTACGTTCCCCACAGTTCAAGTTCCAGTTACGGTCACCTACTACTAAATCATATTTGCTTGATGAAGTTTTTTTCGACGAATACACCATGAATACGTGCCCAGGTGATTTTAGTTCGCCAATAACCCCGTCCTTTGGAGTTGATGAGGTACTGAATCCACATTTTTTGGCGTGATCATACCATTCGCCCGCGTTTCCATATATAATTGGTTCCCCCTTAGAGTTTTTCCAACAATTTTTGAAATTGATGTTCGTTTTGCCGTATACATAGTCTGTACATTGTGGATGACAAACTGTTTGGGCTTTAACTCGCATAAGCTCGGCAACTTCGTCATCATTAATATTTTTACCATTTATTGAGGTATAAATCGCTGGATCATCACCAACACGCACAAAGAAACCGTTTACATCGCTTTGTGGAGTTTCAATTGTTGCTTCGATGATATCAGAATCAACTGGATGGAAATTCATCGTTCTAACAATTTCTTCCATCCTGTACCATTCCGCTTCAGTTTTCCCATCTGAAAACCCAATGAAAACATCTTTGATATCTATTGGTTTTTTTGTAAAACCCAATTCAATCTCTACTAGATTAGTAGATGTCCACTTTGCTTCAACTTCTTTGATCGAAGGATTAAAATTATCTTCATTGATGAAGGTTTGAGCTTGTAGCTTAGACACATTAAATAACAAGCAACCAGCCGCTAATACATAAATAATCTTAGTCATTTCTCTATCTCCAAAGAAGTGATAAATTAACTCTAAATTGACAACTGCAACAAATATTAGGCAATCAACATACCAAAAAATAAGTATTTGTATTAATTTATTTTTTATTAAAAGACAAAAAATTATAGGGCTAAAATGGCCCTATAAACAACAAAAAAAGACAGTTTATAACAAAATTGTCATTTTTTATACAAAACCGCTACGCTTACCTTTCTCCTAGCATCCGCAAAAAATCCACGGGGCGAACAATGGCGATCCCCTCATATTCTCCAAGCCGCAATAAATCCTTGTCCCCAGAAACAACCACATCGGCCTTTCCAGCTATCGCGCAGGCAATAATACGATTATCGTCTTCATCGTCGGGAACCGCACGCGGCAAAAAGCTCGGTTTCACCATTGCCGCGCCATGAGCCATCATCTTTTTATCCTGTTCTATTTCTTCCTCAACCGCGCCGAATTTTTTGCGGCTTATACGCGCATACTCCTCAATAATCGCCGGAGAAACCACCCGCTGATACATCTTGAGTATTCCCGCCTCAAAAATCTTGGCAGGGATACCGTTCGGATAGTAAAAGGCTGAAAGATATACATTCGTATCAAGAACGGCTCTTAGCCCCGTTTTCAAGCCTACGCGAGCGTCTTTCTTCATAGACGATATCGTTAATTTTTTCTTCATCCTCAACATTTATCCCGCGTGATTTCGCTTTTCCATACCTTTCTTCGGAAAGAAGACGGAAACGGCGCACTTGCTCCTCCAAGGAAAACCGCTCCTGTTGCTCCCACGTCCGAAACATTTCACGGAAAAACTCGCTTTTCGTAAGCTGTTTTTCCCGTGCCGTCTGCTCCACTCTTTCCGCCATTTCGGGCGGAAGGGAAAAAGCGATGGTTTTGTAAATTCGTGCCATGCCCATGACTCTCAGAAAATTAACGTTAATGTCTGTTGCTAACAGTTTATAACCAAAATTATAGCGTGTCAATTTTCAAAAAGTTATATCGACTCCCACAATTTCGGGTCATCATCACTCAATTGCACATTGTTTTTTATCAAAAAGCGTCTTTATTGCATAAATGTAAACAAGTATTTGTTTCTATAAATACTTTCAAATGCCGCTTCAGGAAATTGTCTTTACCAATGTCACTGTTTCCTCCCAAGCCCTCCTCTACAAAAAAGCCGGCGTCTGATTGAACACCGGCAAGAGCCTGTCCCCGTTTTGACGGGGAATCAGCGCTCGGGAACCCGTTCCCCCTTCCCTTCCAAGAGGTCCCGCACTTCAGCCGTTGTGAGCGTTTCCGGCCGGCTGGGGATGAGGTGTACCGAAAACGCTTTCGCTAGTCGCAGCAGAAGGTCGGCAAGTCCGGCTCCCTCTTCCAGGAAGAGCAGGAGCGGCGAACGCAAGCCTATCGCGTCCAAAAGCCGTTCGTGCTGGCGGAGGGAGAGACGCCGTCCCATGAGCGCTACGGCGTTTTCGTAGCCGGCCTCATAGAGGCGCACTACGTCCAGGAAATCCTCCGTCACGATAAGGCCGAAGCCGTTGGTCCTGAGCGAGTGGACCGCCCGGTGGAGGTTGTAGAGTTCCCATTCCCGGTGGAACGTCTCCGGGTACTTGTACCGCTCCCCGACCGGCGCCCGGTCGTCGGGAAGGCGGCCGGCGTAGGCCACCAGCTCCCCTTTCGGGTTATGGATGGGGATGGCGATCCGCCCCTTCATGATCCCCTTGCGGCAGTGCCCCACGCCCAACGCCTCCGCCGCCTCGCGGGAAAACCCCTTCTCGGCCAGATAGGGGTGGGCGGCGTCCAGCTCCTTGAGTCCGCTAAACCGCAGCGGCGGATTTTCTCCGGCCGTGTCCGCCTCTTCGGAGGGTGTTTCGTCCAGGGTGGACGGTTCGGCGATGCCGATTGGCGGGGTGGCGGCCACCTCCCTTTCCGGCGGCGTCTTTCGGACCTTTGCCGCGCCGGGGCGGGGCGGTTTTTCGGCCGTGCTGTCCACGCCGAACCACTCGGCCATGAGCAGCGCCGCCTGTCTTATGTCGACGCCTTCCATCGCCGCGACGAAGTCGAGCGCGTTGCCGCCCTCGCAGCCGCCGAAGCAGTTCCAGCAGTTCTTCGTGAGGCTCACCCGGAACTGGGTCCGGTTGGTGCCGTGGTGGATGGGGCACGGTCCGGTCAAGGTATCCCCCCCTCGCCGTTTGAGGGTGTCGAGCAGCCCGTAGTGTTCCAAAACCTGCCGCATGGAGACGGCCTGCTTCACTGCCTTGAAGGAGACGAACCGCGCGCTCATGGTTCGTCCCCCTCGTCCTGGGCCTCTTCCGGCTCCGGCGCCAGACCGCCCTGGTCGCTCAGGTAGGTTGCCGCGTCCGTCGCTCTCGCGGCGGCGGTGAAGACCGCCCGCTGGTTGTCGCGAAGCAGTTTGACCCACGAACCGAGGTACTCGGCGTGGCGCAGTCGCCCCGGAATCGACAACTGGGCGCACAGGTAGGCCGCCCCCAGTTCCGCCACCAGCTCCTCGGCCGCGTAGGCGGCCGTGCCGAACCGTCCCGACAGGTCGCGGTCCAGCCGGCTTGCGTGCCCCGTCCAGTGGACGTGTTCGTGCAGGCTGGTGGCGTAGTAGTGCGGCGCGCTCTCGAACGAGCCCGGCTCCGGCAAGGCGATACGGTCCAGTGCCGGGAGATAGCAGGCGCGGTCCCCACCATGGTGCACCTGTGCCCCGACGGCGCGCAAAAAGGTCTCGACGTGCGCGATGGCGTCCGCAAGAGGCGTTGGTTCGGGAATCCGGGAGAGGTACTCCGGCAATCCGGCCGTCTGTTCGACGTTGAAGACGAGCCGCCGTTTGAGGAACGGGACGTGCTGCTGTTCCTCCTCCGGTTTCGTCCGCTCCTCCTTGGGCACGAAGGTGGAACCGTAGACAATCGAAGTGGACTTCTCGTCCCTCTTCACATGGCCGCCCAGTTCCTGGGCCTGGTGATAGCCGATCCAGGCGGGACTCCGGTAGCCCCTGCGCATCGCCGCATGCCAGAGGATGAGCACGTTGATGCCCCGGTACCGCTTCTGGGTCGCTGCGTTGTACGGCAGGAACGGCGTGGCGCCGCCCGTAGTGGTCCAGGGTTTTACCCAAGGCGCCACGCCCTGTTCCAATTCGGCAAGGATGTCCTGGGTGATCGTTTCGTAGAGAGAACCGCGCGCATTCGCTGTCATGATCCGCCTCCGCAAAGCATCGAAACGAAAACCCCCGTTCCGCCGGTAAAACGGAACGGGGGCATGGGAAAAGCAGAATGGAAGAGGAAAAAGAGGGGGAGAAAAGCCCGGCATTACCGCCGAGAAAGGAGAGGACGAAACAATCCTTGTTGATTGTTAAGCTACTGATATTAAATTAAATGAACGGTGTAATCTGTCAAATCACCGCCCGAGAAATTATCCGATGGTTTTTGTCATCTTTATCAATCGGTTACCAACACGGGATGAAAAATAATTTTTCTCCTTTTCCCAGTGAGTTAGCCGAAAAGAACCCGATTTCTGCGGTACCTGGCTGGACATCCGCCCGGAAAAGCGTGGTACGCTCCGCCGATAACGTTTTCCCAGTTCGGGACGATCCCGTGCCATCGGCCACGGTTCGGGAATCTCCACGACCCAACCGAAGAGGTTCTCTCGTGAACGAACGTCCGCAACGCCCGATTTCCCGCTGGTCCCGCCCGGTCCTCGCCACCGTTTCGTCCCTGGTCATGCCGACCGTCATCGCCCTTGCCGCCGTCCCCCTCACCGCAGACGCGCGCGGCGCCCAAGTGGGCCAAGCCTCCTGGTACGGACCGGGCTTCCACGGGAAAAAGACCGCGAGTGGCGAACGCTTCAACCAACAGGCGCTCACCGCCGCGCATCGGAACCTGCCCCTCGGCACCCACGCCAGAGTCACCAATCTCAACAACGGCAAGACAGTCCTGGTCACGATCAACGACCGAGGGGCGCTCCGGGGTCGGGTGATCGATCTCTCCCGCGCCGCCGCGCGCCAACTGGCGATGAACGGCACCGCCCGCGTCCGGATCGAGACGATGACGCCCTAGCCCACGACGGGCCGCCTCCCCAAGGTCGGACACGACAAGACCCCGCTTCGGCGGGGTTTTTCTGTTGGGCGGCATGGATGCGGAAAAGGAAGAGCCGGCCGGCCTCCAGGGGGGCAACCGGGCTGGTCAAAGGAAGCTGTGGGTGGGAGAAGCGGCCGAAAGGCCGTAGGAGAAGGAAAAAAGAAAGGAAAATCAGATGGGAAGGTACCAAAAGGTATAACGGAAAAAGATGGGAGGAGTTTGTTTTGGGGGTTTGGGAGAAAAGTAGTGAGGCTCTATTGATGCGAGTCTTGTGGAATAGTTGGTGCGGTACTCACTTAATTGTGAGTATCGTCCGCATTTGATTCATCGGTCTTTTTCAAGGACCCTTTCGAAGACATCTCCAATGCTTCCAAATGCTCTTTGATACCCTCCAACAAATCAACGATAGCATTTAATTCTCCAGTACCATAAAACAAGAGCCCTTATAGCAAGGAAAAGCATGAATGTTCCCACTATACCCCCTATAATCCAGAGCATGATAAAATCATTGTCCAGGAAACCTTGTTGGGGATCTACTACGGGGTTTTCTCTAGAGTGTGCGTATTAAAAACATCTCTGTTTATATTGTTATTTGGCATAGTATATTAAATGAATTATATGTAAAACCTTCACATCAAACGTACCATATTTTTTCTCTTTCAAAAAAGAAAAACCCCACCCTCTTTGAAGACAAGGTTTGGTGAAACGATATTTATCGAGATCAATCTACAGCAGTTATCCAGACTTTTTATAAAATTTACTTAAGCAAGAACATGCTAGAAATACATTTCTCCTAGAGGACATTTTTGCATCCCAGTAAATTTACATAGACAGTCTTCACATGAAACTATTCTGCACAAATAGAGAAACAACAATTGCTATGCCCCAAAGCAGACTCCATGCAATTTTTTTGTAGAAAATACAAGGTATAATAAGTATTATTCCGGCAAGAAAAGAAATAATTGCCATATGCCCTAAGACATATCCAGCTCTCTCAAAAAAACCATCAAAATGAAAACCAAATGAAAGGTAATAGGATATACAGAAAAAACCAAAGAACATACTCTTATTTAATATTCCTTCCATCTTATTGTTATTTTGAAAAAATTTTGCATTTTTAAAATACAAAGAACATTTATGATGTTCTAAACCTTCTGCTTGCACTGTCTTTGCCATGAGGTTATCTCTATCATATTTTGTCGCTATTCCTCGTTTTATATTTTTAATGATTATCGTTACTACAACCGCTATCAATGCTCCTAAAGTGATACATACTAAACCTAGCTCCATCAGACTATCGTCATCCTTTAGTAAGAGAGCGAACGATAAAAAAAAGAAGAATGTTGCAATAAGAAACGCCTTGATATAAGTATTCAAGAAGTGGAATTTCTTTTCTTTTGATTTGATACTATTCCCATATTCTATATGCAGAGACTTGCCACATTTTCCGCAAAAGTTTAACTGATTATCACCAATTTCTTGACCACAATTTGAACAGTGCATATGAATTAATTTAGTTGTAATCTTTGTAAGAAGATAACAATAAGTAATGATATCGTCAACATCCTAACCATATGAATATAAAATATTATTTTTTAAATATATCTCTTGCAAAAAATATATGCCCTTTACGGAAATACTCGGGATAAGCCGCAAAACCGGCTTCATAAAAAGGGCAGGAAAATGAAAAAGGCGTTTTTGAGAGGAGATACGGGATTGAAAGACTCTGTTGAGGAGAGAAAGAGTTGTCCCCTTCACAAAGGCATGGAGAGAAAAGAACAGGAATAAAAAAGCGCCGAACAGGAAAAAGCCCCGCCGAAGCGGGGCTTTTCTTTAGCGGCTTTCGCCCTGGAGCTCCCGAATGAGCATCCTGATCTCTGAGGGCGAGAGTACCTCCCGGATGATGGCGGCGACCTCATGGGGAGAGAGGTCGCTTCGTGCGTGACCCAACGCCAAGGCGAAGTGCCCGGCCGCGAAGGCGTGCTCGTCATGGGATATCGGTTCCATAAGCGTGAAAAACATAAGGCTTAGGCGCGCAAGGCATCGACCCGGCCTTACGCACCTACGGCACAACCCGCCGGAGTCCTTGCGCCGTCAAGGTGGAACTCCCTACCGGAAGGACGACCTTGACGGCGGGAGGTGGCGGGTACGATGGAGGAAGCGTGAGGACACGTCGGAACGGTGGTCCCCTTCCTTGTCGGGCGGGCGGAAAAGAACAGGAAACGAAAACAAAAAAGCGCCGAACAGGAAAAAACCCCGCCGGAGCGGGGCTTTTCCTACAGCCTCTTGAGTTTACTCAGCGGCGTGGGCCGGAAGGAGCCATCGCGTTCGATCTCCAACCCGAGTTTTCCGCGATTTTCGAGAAGTTCGCTGAGGCGGAAGTAGCCGAGTTCCCTCTCGAAGCCGTCTACGAGGCCGAAGAAGAGGTCGTCGCCGTCGAATTCGATGGCGTACCAAGACCAAGAGAAGTCCGGGTAGAAGAACTTCACTTGGCAGATCGGGTCGGCGTGGCCCTCGGTCGCACCCAAGGGCGGCAAGCCCTTGAGTACCCAAGCCGGCAAAAGTTGTTCGTGATTCATATGTTTGGTTGATTCAGATAACGGATGAGTTCGTAGCGCTCGCGCGGCGTGAGTTTCCGGTGCAGGAGGCGCGCGAACTCCTTCATGGAGAGGAGACGGCGCGTTCTTTGCAACTCCGCAATGAGCTGCCACGAGGTGATCTGGCGCCGGTGAGAGCGCTGGTCGTCGGCCATCGGTTTCATAAGCGTGAAAAACATAAGACTTAAGCGCGCAAGGCATCGACCCGGCCTTACGCGAGGGCAGCGGAACCCGCCGGAGTCCTTGCGCCGTCAAGGTGGAACTCCCTCCCGGAAGGACGACCTTGACGGCGGGAGGTGGCGGGTACGATGGAGGAAGCGTGAGGCAGGACGTGACCCCCTCACCAAAGAAAAGGAACAGAAAACAAAACGGCAACAGAAACAAAAAAACGGCATAAGGAGCGAACCCTTATGAGCAACTATGATCCGATGACCCGCCTCTTCGGTTACGAATGCCACGGCGGAAGGCAATCCCAGCTCTGGGAATGTCCCGTACTGTTTTCGTTCCCCGGCGGACAGGGCGGCAAAATGCTCGACGAGGACTACGACGCATGGGTCGCGCGCAAGCGCCCCTTCAAGAACGAGGAAAACCTCCGGCAAGGCCAGTGGGTCAAGGTCGGCGACCACGGCTACCAGTTTCTCGTCCGCCTCCACGACAAGGGGACCCTGACCGAGAGCCCTATTTTCCATTCGAAAGCCTCCTGGCCGGGAACGTGGGAGCTGACCCCGAAAGGGTTGCTTTGCATGGTGGTCGGTCCGTACCGCCTCTTCATCGTCGCCAGCCGCGACGACTCGATTCATTCGGGTGTCGAGTTCTGCGAAGGTAATCCCAAACCCAACGCCTACTTCAAGGTCATCCACGCTTGGTAGACGTTGGGTAGGAAACTTCTGGCACCTCAAAAACCGCACAAAGAACAAAAGGATGTTCCGGGGAGGTCGTTCGAGAAGGCGAGAAGCCGCGCGGCGGCTTCCGAGGGGAGGAAGGAGGATGTGAAGAAAAAGAAAAAGGGCTTGCGCCCTCTTTCTAGCGTTCTTCGCGCTTGCCGTAATACCGTGAAGAGGGGTAGCTCCCTCTCCGGTACGGTCTCTTCGGGGCCGTTTCGCGTCCCTGCGGCTCCTGCGGTTGCGCTTCCTGCCTCGGTCCCGTTTCCTCCCTCGGTTCCGCTCCCTTCTTCGCCTGGTACGGTTCCGCTCCCTCGAAGCCGTGCGCCTCGACCAAACGGTTGAGGTATTGAAGTACGGCGCGGGGAAACACGCCCAACGGTCTTTGGCACTCCGGGCACTTCACCCAGAACTTCAGTTTGTCGTTTGACATACGTCGAATGTCACATAATGATTACGGTCGGCGATGAAGTCGTCCACGGTGTCAATGAGACGCCGCACGAAATCGTAGAGGTCCTCGTCGGGGCGTTGCTCTTTCAGCAGCCCCACCCGTTCCAGGTAATCGGAGACCTCCTGCCACACCTGCTGTTGAGCCTTCGGGCTCAAATCCTCGTATCTGATCTGCATAAGCGTGTGCGCTTCAGGATTAATCTTGCCGCGAGTATCGACCTGACTCGCTGCTGCGGAAAAAGCCGCCGGATGCCTTGCCTTGTCCAGGTGGAGCTCTCCCCGCCGGCCGGTGGGGAAGAACGACCTGGACAAGCCAAGGTGGCGGCTAGAATGGGAGAAGCAAGGAAGGCTAGGGAAACACACCAAAAAACCGCCCTCGGGCGGTTTTTTTCCTTGCGGGGCTGGGCTTGAACGACCTCCCCTCCCCGGAAAGGAAGAGGAACAAACAAAGAAACAGAAAAACAAAACCCTTCGCGATGCTTGGCCTCAAGCATCCGACCGGCCGCGACGGCGGAATAAGCCGTCCGGCCTGTGCGGCCGGGCGAAGCCGGCTCGCTCTCCCCCCGCCGGTCTGGCCGAAGGCGAAAGCGGCGGGAAACGGTCGTTTTCGCATTCATGCGGCCTCATCGCTTCTCGTCTCTCCGGCTTTCGCGGTAGTCTTTGCGTAGGCCCGCAAGAGAAACGCGGTCTCATCCCTCAATTTTTCCCGTACCCATATTTTCTGTTTCTCGTCGATCAGTTCTCCCAGTCCGGCTAAGAGGTTTTCTTGGGCGAGACTCCCGACAAAGTCGGCGCAGAGGCGGAGATACCTCTCGGCGGAGTCCACGCCATAGGATGTCAGTACCCGCTCATCGACACCCCAACCGTTTTTGAGAAAGAAATGCGTATCGTAAAGGTCGCGGGGCGCAAACACCTTGCGCTTGGTTAACGCGATCAGTTTTCCGGCGAACATCGACTCTTGGGCGACAACCAGCATCGGGATACCGAGATAGTTCTTCAGGTGGTATCGGGCTCCGGTCGGACGCAGATTCACCTCGATTTTTATCCCGTGGTCGCCGACACCGTAGGAAAGCAGGAAGAATATCGTCATGAATTTCCGTTGTTCATCCTTAAGAACGCCGTACTGTTCGAGAATCTTCTTCATTTCGGTGAAGACGGTTTCCCGCTCCGCCTCCGTTTCTCCCAAAAAATCAAAATCAAGGTCTACGGAAAACCGTGGAAGACGGTAAAACAGATAGGCCGCCGTCCCGCCCTTAAAACCGAGAAGCGGCGCAATGGACACGTTCGTGTAGATATCTTTCAAAATCTGGATCATGACAAATTCGTGTTTCTCTTTATTGAGCATACTCCTTGTAGTATCGTTTTAGGGTTGATAGAAGCGCCTTATTCTTGTATATCGGCGCGAGGTCGAAACATCTTTCCCAATCGATATTGCGGAGATTGTCAAAGGGATACCGGCTGTTGAGATAGAGGGTGTCCAAAAAAGCCCGCTCTCTCCCGGCCTGCCTATACGTCCCCTTGTCCACCACTCCCCTTCGGTTGAGCAATATGCTGTCTTTGAGTTTTCTGTAGACCATTTTCTGTCCGCCACAGGCAATCGAGCGGGAAAGATAGCTTGCGGCGAAGAGAGAGGCGTAATACTGAAAAATGACCCCTTCCGCCGCCAAAACGGTCTCGAAACTCACATAGGCTGGGGTATACACGCGAACGATGCATTCTTTCGGTTCAAAATCCTTCCCTTTCGCAAAAATGCCCTTACGCAAACGCACAAGGCCGCCGGTCTTGACATAATAGGACAGCTTGAGTCTCAAATGCTCAGGTCGCGATTCTCCGATCAGGATCGCGATTTCCTTGCTCGTAAAAACCGATTGCGGTGTTTTGTAGAGAGTGGCAAGGACATTATCAACCAATTTCATAAACTGAACATATTAATAATTCATATTTTCAGTTTATAAACAATAACAAATGGTGTCAAATCTCAAAAAAACAGCCTGTGAGAAATCGAGAGGACCCTTGCCGGTATTTGAGAAAGAGTATTCCTTTTTTTCAGGAGTACTTCATAAAAAGTATCCCCAAACATGAATGACGGAACAACTCAACCGATGTTCTTCACGCCGACACCGGGAAAAAGGATGGGGGCGATCTCCAGTCGCCGTCACACCAAGAGCCGCACCGGCTCGTCGTCCTGGCTGTTGCGCCACGGGAGCGCCAGCAGGTTGTTGGCCGCCTTGAGCGCGCCCTCGTCGGTGAAGAGGAACATCTTCGAACCCGTCCCGCCGTTGAGGTCGCGGTGGGCCGCCAGGAGGTTGGCGACCCGCTCCGGCGAACTGGTCACCGTCAGCACGCGGAAATTCTTGATCCCGAACTGGCGGGCATGCAGCTCCTGTTTCCACGTCGCGTGGTACGCCACCATCTTGCGGAAAAAGGAGGTCTGCCGAAGGTTGCTGCGCGCAACCGGCATGGTGGCGCGATCCGCCTCCAGGAAAAAGTAGGCCCGGTTGCGCCCCTCCGGTCTCTCCAGGTAATGCAGGGCAAAAACGGCATCGGGAATGACTCCCAGCTCCGCCTGTTCGTTGCGGTACAGGCAGTTGACCGTCCATTGCAGCGGTTTTTTGCGCCGTCGCGTCTCCTCCGGGGCCTGGGCCACGATCTCGGCAGCGCCCACCAGTCGGATGCGGCCGACCTGCCGGCAGGCCAACTCCATCGCCACCATGACATCCGCCACCAGCAGGGTGTGTTCCAGAAACAGCGTCCGGATACCGTGGTTCTTCGCCGTCCAGTCGATCTTGCCGCGTGGCACGCCGCAGTGCTGGGTCAGAAAGTCCGCTCCCTTGTTCCCCAAGGCGTACACCATCGGCTTGCTGCCGGCGTTCTGGTAAAACTCGATCTGCTCGCGCGGCCGGTCGAGGTAGGCGTGGTGGTACAGCTCGGCCAACCGCCGCACTAACCCCTGGCCACCGTCAAAAAGGGCCAGAAGGTGGGTGGAACGCAAGAAGCGGTGGTGATAGACCGCCTGGATGATCGCCGCGTCGCGCTCGGTCAGTTGGATATGCCCGTCCGGCTGCCGGCGAAACCGCCGCTTGCGTTTTCCCGGAACCGGTTGCCGGTCGGTTGAAGTCGTAGGCATGGTTGAAATATCGGACGTCCGATAAAAAAGGGCTGTGTGAAGCCGTATTCGCCACTCCGGTCACACTCTCTTTCAAATGCAAAAAATAGGCTTATAAGTCAATATATTATATCAAAACACCTATTCGAGAAAGTCGTCGGGCTCGACAGGAGCGCGCTCTTTGGGGCCGGCCGCGCGTCGTATCAGGTCTTGGCGGCGGGCCTCGGCTTCGGCATCGGCTTCATTCCGGCTCCGGGCGAAAGGGCTTCGGGCAAAAGAACTCTCCAGAAACCGTTGGACCCGTTCCTCGCGGGCATACGGCGCCTCCACGGTCGCAACCTTGACCGTCACGCTCGGGCGCTCGGGTATCTTGACGATGGCCCGCTGGGACCGAAGATCGCGGATACCGGCCGCCGCCTTGTGGAGCTGTTCCTCCAGGCTGAAAACGCTGGTGGGCAACTCCTCCAGGATCGGCACCATCGTTTCGCTCCAGCCCCGTGACCGGCTGTGGCCTCCCCCCACGCTTTCTCCGCTAGAGGCGGTCGCGCTGTATCCCCGGTTTTCTCCCTCGACACGCGACACCTCCCGGCGGAAGGGAAAGTCGGCGGCCGTCGTTCGCGAGGCGCTCGTTCCTCGGGTGTATCCCTCCGTCGTGCTTCGGCTTCGGCTCCACGTCGTGCTCTCGGTTACCGTTGTGCTCTCCATGATCTCGCGCCGGTGCCCCACCACGACCGGCTTGTTGAGCGACCGTTTCGCCTCCTCGAAGTCCAGCTCCCCCATGTAGACCGTCTCCGCCATCACCTTGGCGTCGTCCGGCGACAGACCGCCGAACACCACCTTGGTCCGGGCATCGGTCATGACGGCGTGGTAGACCGCATCGCCCGCCTTTTGCAGTTGCGCCAAGTGCTGGTGCGCCAGAATGAGGTGCAGCCCGAACTGCCGCCCCTCGTCCAAAATCCGCTGGATATCCTCGCTCACGAAGCGGGAACACTCGTCCACGTAGAGGTAAAAGGGCCGGCTTCCCTTGGGACGGCCGCGCGCCTTGAGAAACAGGGTGCTCACCAGCAGCGCCCCCAGCAAGCTGGCGTTATCCTCGCTCAGCCGCCGTCCCGACGACAGGTTGACGAGCAGCATCGCGCCGTCGTCCATCAGCCGCCGCACATCGAGAGTCCGCTCCTTCTGCCCCAGAATCCGGCGAACCCGCTCGGAAGCCAGAAACTCCATGAGCCGGTTGGCGGTGCTTCCGAACGCCTCCAGGAACTCGCGCGGCCGGAGAAGATGGAATGCCTCCCACTGCTCGCGGATGACCCGATCCCGGATATCCCGCGTCACGTAAGCCCGAATCCCGCTCGGGTCGGCCGGATTCAAGAGTTCCACCGCCTCCAGCAGGGTAAGCCCCTTCTCCGCCAAGGCGTGGAACACGATCCGCAAACAGCGCTTGAGAAGCGGCGTCTTGCTGGTGTCCTCCCCGCCCCACACCGCCGCGCACGCTTTCACCATCGCGTCCACATGGAAGGAAACATCCGCGTTCCCCTCCTGGCGGCAGTCCAGCGGGTTGAAGCCGAAGGCCCACTCCTCGGCGTCCGGATCGAACAGCACGAGCGGCTTGCGCTCCAAAAAGTGCTTCGTTTCGCACCAGCGCACCAGGTCCCGGTACAGGTTGCCGGTGGGGTCCAGCAGGCACAACCCCCGGCCGTTCAGGATATCCTGCCGGATGAGGTGTTCCAAAAACTTGGTTTTGCCGGTTCCGGAAGCCCCGATGACCTGCATGTGCGTAGCGCGCACCTTCTCCGACAAAAACAGCGGCCCGCCGTCGTCATGGCCCACCAGGGTGTCGCGCACGGCTAGAGCCCGTCGATGACGAATTGGAATTGGTCGCGGATGTCGTCGATGGCGGTGCGATCTTCCCCGGAAACCTCCTCCTCGCGCCGTCCGTTCAACACCTCGGCGATCATGGCGTCGCGCTCCAGCCGAAGTTTCCGGACGGTTTCCAGACGCTGTTTGGTCTGCATGATCTTGCGTTCGGTCTCGTAGCGGGCCTTCTCCTCGGCCTCCTCCAGCCGTTTTTGGTAACTGTTGCGGTTGTCTCCGGACCCTTGCAGCTCCTCGGTGGCTTTTTTGAGCTGCAACAAATCGAATTCCAGCCCCTTCTGCGCCAGTTGGTCTTGCAGCTCCGCCGTCTTGGCCCGCCGCGCCGCCTCGCGTCGCCGGTTCTCCATCTCCAATGCTTCCGCCTCGATTTCGGCGCCCACGCGGGAGAGCCGGCCGGCACTCAGCTCACGCTCGCGCAGCGCCTCCAAGAGCTCCTCTTCGGCCCGTACCACCGCTCGGGCGCTCTCGATCCGCTTGCGGACCAGCGTATTGCCCCAGACCGTTCCGCTGAAGCGTTCCACCAGGGAACCGGCAGTCTGGTGCCGCACCAGCCTCCTTTCCTCCTCTTTGCTCACGATCTCGCCCTCCCTCACCTCGTCTCGCGCGTTCATGACCTCGCCCTCATGAGCCCGTTTTCGCCTTGTTCCGAAGATACGCCCGCAACTCGTCCTGCAAGCGTTGTTCGCCCTTGACCACGTCGAGTAGCTCCTCGATCCGTTGCTTCCGGTACCGGGACTCCCAAAAACCGGGCAAATCGCTCAGGTTGACTCGGGTCCTTCCGATATCGACGGACTCGCCGGCCGTGGGCGCACGGCGGCTGTTCAGCACTCGCCTCACCTGCGCTTCGGCCGGATGTTCCGAGAAAAACGCGCGGGCATACTCGACCAAATCCATGAGGCTCGCCGGCAGGAAAAAGGCCGCCCGAGCGCCGAAAGCGGCAAAGAGCATCGCCACCCAAAAGCCGAATCCGCGCGCTCCGCCCAGAAAGAAGATCAGCAAAAAAATCCCGAAACAAAACGATGAACCGGGTACAGCCCCCAAGACGCCCCACTGGTGTTGTGCCAGTTTCTCCAGACAATACCCGCGATAGGCATCCTGCTGTACCACCCAAAAGCCGAAACCGATATAGAGCAAAAGAAGGAGAAAGATCATGGCGACCCTACCGTCTTGATGTTGCTGTTCTTGGAGGTGCGTTTGGCGCCGCTGTTCGGCCCATTGCCGGAGAGAGCCGGCCGGCCGGATATTTTTGCTTTCGGCCCAACCATGCAGAGCATCGGTGTTTTCATCCTGCAAGAGGTACCAAAGACTTCGGGAATTGGAGGGATCTTGCCAAGTGCCAATCACGCGGTATCGCGAACCCAGACTGGCGGAATAACCGCCCGGCAATCCGATATAAGTGGGCTTTTTCCCGATGAAGGCTTGTTGGACTACGATTTCTGCCAGCCACGGAGAAACAGAAGCGACAAGCGGGGCATTCTCCTGGTACGTCCACCCGGACATCCGCTGCCCATTGCCCAGCCGATAGGTGACGAAATAGTAACTGACGTTATAGCCGGGATGGTGATACGACCGCGTCGCCTCGGCCATGACCGTCTCGTAGATCGTGTACGGCAATGGAGCATCGAATTTCGGTGCGACCAAAGCCGGGACGACGGCAACCGCCAGTGGCGGAGAGAGCTCCCGGATATAGCGGGCGTCTTGGGCGAAGGATGGGAGGGAAAGCCACCACATCGCCAATCCCATGAGAAAAAGCCGCTGCCGGTCATGCCGTTCGCGCGTCATGCTTCCCTCTTAAAAATCGATTCTTGTATAAGCCTCAAAATTGGTCCTGGAAGCGACGATAATTTTCTGATAGAGAATGGTCGCCCTATAAGCATTCAGCGTCTCCTAGAGGGTATTTTGAGCCTCTGGATGCGTAAAGAAATCGGGGTTTCATTTCCGCTGCAAACCGGTACCGCTCGGTCCTCCCAAAGCGAGTCATGCCCCACCCGCGTTGTAGGGATACAGGGGGGTATCCCTCAAACACGCGAGAAGCCCCTCCCTCACCCCTCGGTTCAGGAGTGAGCCCCTCCCGGATGCTTTTTTTGGACTTCGGCTTGTGGCCGTCCCAAAAAGGAACAGAACTCGCCTTGGGAGAACCGGTACCCAAAAATATCTCTGTGCCTCACGAAAGATATCGATAACGACGATGCGTAGGCACTTACGGCCCGCTTGACAACGGGAAGGCCGGGTTTTTCGTCATAAAAAAGTGATGATTGTAATTCTATTTTAGCAAAAAACGTTCCAACCTGCCCTTGAAGCAGGCGATTTGTGCCGATTGCCGGCGGTGTGGTCATCAGAGTGCCGACCCGGCAACTCCTGCTGTCTCCAGCTTCCCCCGGCGAAGGCCGGATGGCGCTTGACAAGTGGAAGCGGCGGTTCAGCGTTCAGGGAAGCGTGTCGAAATGCGCCAAATTTCGGACGCGGCGCGACCGTTCCGGTGCGCTGGAGCGTCACCAGGTTCAGCGACGGCCTGTGCGGTCGCCCGGAAGCCGTGCCGGAGCGCCCGTGAGGGGGCGACGCGAAAAGTCGTGAGGATCGGTAGGGGCTGGCCGGTGGTCGGCCATGCCCTGGCCGTGCCCTCGGCAGGAGAAACCGTTCCCCCCGTTGTCGGCGTCGATTTCCCCGGTGGCCGCCCCTGCTTCTGGTTGTTGCCGGTGGCGGTCTTCGGGGAAATCGCGCGGCCGACCCCGCTGGTTTTTGGTGAGCAGTGGCGAACCCGTCAGCCTCGAAGAGGAAAAACCAGCGGGGTCGGGCGTGAGCACGACAACGGGGGGAACCTGTTTTTCAAGCTCCGTGAGGAGCTTGGGCCAGTTAACTGGGATACATATCATCGTATTGACGATTGGATGTATCCCTGTTTTGGTTGGAAAAATGAAATGGTTTGGTTTGGTTTTGATGTTTTTTGTTCTCCAGAACAACAACAAGGGGGGGTTGGGGGGCTCGCCCCCCTTGTTGTTGTTTTATGTTTAATTATGTTTATGTTTAGGCGCGAAAAATATGGCTTAAATCAACGGTTTATTTGCTTTTGTACAGACATGGGATGGGTAACTTCCAGACATGGGATGGGTTAGTACAGACATGGGATGGGTAACTTCCAGACATGGGATGGGTAACTTCCAGACATGGGATGGGTTAGTACAGACATGGGATGGGTAACTTCCAGACATGGGATGGGTTGGTCTGCGAGCGGGAGTGTTTTTCGGGTTTTGAAGGCGGTTTTGTTGAAACTTGAGACGGACGCTGCTGGTAGAAGCGCCAGCCAAGGCGGCTGAAATCGGTCTGGTGGGGCATGGGATGGGTTAGTGCAGACATGGGATGGGTTTACCGAAAGATGGGAGAGGCCCGCGCGGCAACGAAGTTCGGACATATGAAAAACTTGTCTGTAGTTTGGTGCGGTGCTATGGTGAAAAGGTAAAAAGTAACAAAAAGATTGTGGTATTAGAGGTGAATAAAAAATCGCTGATCGTACAAAGTAACCGGCTTATTGAAGCTAAATATCGACTTTCGGTTGAAGAACAGAAGATCATCAAAATCTTGATTTCGCAAATCCAACGGGACGACGAGGATTTCAAGGATTACGAATTCCGGATTAAAGACTTGGCCGAAATGTTGGAAATGGAGCATAAAGACCCTTACGGTGTTCTGCGTGCTATCACGAAAAGGCTCATGAGCAGGGTGTTGGAGTTTTACAATTCTGACACGCAAAGCCTGTTGCAAACGGCATGGCTGTCCAGTGCTGAATACAAGCAGGGACACGGTACGGTTTCTCTTTGTTTCGACCCAAAAATGAAACCGCTCCTCTTGCAGCTCCAATCGTATTTCACCAAATACGAACTTGGACAGGTCATGCAGTTTAAAGGGCAGTACACCATACGCTTTTTCGAGTTTCGCAAGTCGTTTTTAGGAAGGCATAAAACCGAAGCGATGTTTACCCTGAAGGAATTGAGGGATACGCTTGGACTGAAAAAAAGCGAATACCGACAATTTTGTGATTTCAAAAAACGGGTATTGGAGCCAGCGCGCCTAGAACTTTTGGAAAAAACCGGAAGGTCGTTTGTTTGGGAGCTGTTTCGGGAAGGACGCGGCGGAAAAATCGCCGGAGTACGGTTTGTCTTCGACGGCGATGAGGATAAGGACCAAGAGCAAGAAGAGCTGTTGCCGCCAAATTTGCAGCTCGAACTGGAACAGGAAGGCCAATCAAACGGGAAATCGGTTCAACTGCTCGTGGATTTCGGCGTATCGCACCAGCTTGCACAAGAGCTGGCCGGCAAATATGAAGAAGCGTATCTGCAAGAAAAAGTCGCTATCGTGGCAGCGCGTCCGGAGTATGTGAAAAACAAGGCCGGATTTTTGGTGAGAGCCATTCAAGAAGATTGGAAGGATTCCCAAATAGAGGAAAAAAAGCGGCTGGAAGAAACGCGCCGGATGGAGCGGGAGCAACGCGAGCGCGAGGACCGTTTGCGCGCGATCAAACAAAACTTCGATGTGTACCGGAAAAACCAAGCCCTCAAGCAGTACGAACAGTTTTCGGAATCGATCCGTCTCCAGTACAAAGACGAGTATCTGGCGACCCTCAATCCCATTTTGAAGAAACGCTATCGAGACAAGCCGGATTTCGGCTTTGAAGACCCCTATTTTCGCGCTTTCTTGATGAAGGATAAAATCCCCACGTTTTCGTTGGAAGCGTATCTGCAACAGGCCAGCATCGTCTTAAGTTCGGAAGAGATGGAAACCGTGAATCGGCTGTAGTCGATCAGCTCCGGGGCGCTATTCTCCGCCGTCCGCCGGCCGCAACCGTTCGAGTTGCTCGGAAAGCGCGTCCACCAGCGTTTGTAGCTCTTGGTAGTGCGCGCCGTCGATCTTCTCGATGGCCTGCACCTTCTTGACGAAGAGCCGTCCGGCACCGATGGCTTTGTCTTGCGCCGGAACGATGTTGACGGGGGCGGTCTTCGCCCGCCTGGCGTCCCGAACCGTCCATTTTCCTTGCTTCATCGCGTCCCAAATGGACCATTGCTGGCCTTCGTCCTTGATGCGCGTCAGTTCGATGAGGGCCGATTTGGAGACCCGGTATCCATCGGATGTCCGATATTCCTCTTTGATCCGCGCCGGCAAGGTGGTGAGTTGCAGGGTCTCGCTCACGGTGTTCTGGGCCTTGCCGATCACCTTTCCCAGCTCCTCTTGGGTGTAGCGGTGTCGTTCGATCATCCGTTCCAGCGCCTCGGCCTCTTCCAACGGGTTCAAATCCTCCCGCTGGATGTTTTCGATGAGCGCGATCTCCTCGGCATTGCCCGTCGTCACGATGGCGGGAATGGTCGGCTTTTCGAGCTTTTCGAATGCCCGGAATCGCCGTTCGCCGGCCACCAGCAGGTAACTGCCGTCGTCTTGGCGCTTGACCGTGATGGGCTGGATGAGGCCGTGTCGTTCAACTGATGCCGCCAGTTCCGCCAAGCTCTCTTCGCGGATGGTTTTGCGTGGCTGGTCGGGATTGGGGCGGATGTCCCCGAGATTGATCTCCACGATCTTGGGGAGGTCGGGTGACGTTCCGAAAAAAAAGTCCTTTTTAATTTTGGTCGGGTTCATAGCCTTGTGTTTGTTAATTTAGGATTGAGCGGGCATGTAGCGTTCGATGAGCGCGTCGGCCACGGCGTAGTACACCTGCACGCCCGGCGTTTCGGGGGCGACTTCCAAGGTCGGTCGGCCTTCGGTGCTCGCCTTGTCGTAGGCCGTGCTGCGGTTCACGGGGTCAAACAGGCGAACGTTCCGTGCCCCGAGTCCTGATCGGACCTGCTCCAAAGTGTCGTTGTCGTGGAGGTTGCGCGGATTGTACTGGGTCGGGAGCACCCCGAAGATGTGCAAGGTCGGATTCAGGCGCTGCTGGATTTTGCCGATGGTCTGAAACAGCCGTTCCACGCCCCGAAAGGAAAGGTGGTCGGTTTTGACCGGCACCAAAACCGCGTCTGCCGCCGTCATGGCGTTGACCGTCAACAGTCCCAACGAAGGCGTGCAGTCGATGAGGATGAAATCGTAGCGATCCCGGATTTCCCGCAACTTGTCCCGCAGTACCGTCGGAGCGGACAGCAGCACGTTGGTGATGAGTTCCGGTTCGGCGTCCGCCAGCGCGATGCTGGACGGCACGAGAGCCGGATTTTCCCCCAGCGTCAGGGCTTCAAGCGGAGTCTCGCCCAGCAAGGAAAAGTACAGGGTTTTCTCCTGTTCCTCCAGGGCGTCCGGGTCGTAGTTGAAATACATGGTCAAGCTGGCTTGCGGGTCGGCGTCCACCGCCAGCACGCGCTTCCCCCGGTTCGCCAGCGCGTAGGCCAGATTGATGGTGGAAGTGGTTTTGCCCACACCCCCCTTCTGGTTGGCAATCGCAATTACGGTACTCATAAGTTTTTTTGCTATCTAAGTTAAAGGGTTCGCCGCTCCGGGGCTTTGGGTCGCCCAGTTTGCTCCCGTTCGCGTTCGTTGCGGGCTTCTTTCGCGTTCAGGTAGTGGGTTGGGGTGCCTGGGCTTCCTCGACTGCCGGTGTTTTCGGGCGGTCGGGACCGGTCCCCTCCTGCCGCTGTTGGAGTCGGTGGTTCCGGTACACCCGGAACATCTCGCGGAACAGTTCGCTCTTGGTGCGCTGTTCCTCTTCGGCCATGCGTTCGAACTCTTCGGCCATCGTCGGCGGGATGGAAAAGCCCACCATCCGCGTCATGCGCGTCACGGACATACCTCGTTCGGGTTTAAAATAGTTGAAAAAAGATAATCTCCCCTTCTCATTGTAGGAAATGGGCAAGGTTTGTCAAAGAGCCGGGAGATGGGAAAGCGATCTGGGTGGGGTGGACGATACTTTCTCAATCCTTCCAGGAGCCATTCAAAGATCAAAACCCATACGTGTCTATTAGACTGACAATAATCTTTTGGGCGAGAGAATCTACGTTAATAAAGTGAAGCCCCGTATCATAGTAATCGGAGTTAATGTCGAGACAATTTCTGACACTTTCCGCTTCGACGACAAGACGATTCTCATCGGAATATCCTGCGGGTAAGGCGATATTCAGCTTAACTTTTGTGCCAATAGGAATGGGGATTTTCCCGATCAGCAAGGCCCCTTCCAACGATATGTCGATTAATTGTCCAATATATCGTTGTGTCTCTGAATCCAGAGTATCCAAATAATAGATCAAGGGGTAACGCTTGAATTTACGCCGATTAACTGCCGTATAGTCATCTTTTATCAGCATGCCCGTATACACCGACTGGGCTATAATGGTTAAAAACAGCGCCATTTCTGCAAAAAAGCGGCAGAGTTCATTTTAGTACATTCTTGATATCAGAATATGACGAGTCCAAAGTTTGGGTTCTCGAATCGTCAGAGAGAATCCATCGATCCTCGATGCCGGACCGTTCCCGACGGGGAGCATCCGAACGGATTCGATGTCTAATAACGTTTAAGTTATCCCTCTAAAGTCACTCGGCCTTAGCTTTCGTCCCCACCGTTCCAAATGCATCGCAGCATGATTGGGTGGGGATGAATCCGGCCCGGTAGAGATCGCCGATCTGCTATCGAGCCGGACCCTCCAGGATCGCGAACATCGCGAAATAAGCGCATCTGCAACCATCGAACGAAGAAGAGGAGCGCGGATATGAACCTGTTGGTCGAACGTGTCGAGGTGTGGGCCACCAGTATCGAAGATAAACCGGGCAGTTTGGCGAATATTCTGTCCGTTTTGCGCGAGGCGGGCGCCGATCTCAACTTCATCCTTGCCCGCCGGGCGCTGGAAGCGCCCGGCCGGTCGGAGGTATTTGTCACCCCCTTGCGCGGCGATGCGGAACTCGAAGCTGCGGCTACCTTGGGCTTCAACTTGACCGGAAGTGTGCGCTCGATTCGTGTCGAAGGCGAGAACCGGCCGGGGATTGCCGCCGAACTGGCCTCACTCCTGGCGGCGGCGGGCATCAACCTACGCGGCTTCTCGGCAGCGGTGCTCGGAACCCGGTTTATCCTGTACATCGGTTTGGATTCCGCCGAAGACGCCGCGCAGGCCACTATCATCCTTCAACAGGTATAGGGCGGTCCGCTTCCGAGATCGTGTCCAATCACTCTCCATGACGATACCCCGGCGACGGAGATGATCCAGCCGCCGGATGGTGGTTCCATTTATGGATAATTAGGGGGAACCGGTTCCCCCTAATCCCCCCAAAACCCTTTGAACCGCTCCGCCGATAATTCCGTATACCGCACGGTGTGCTGGATGTTCTTGTGTCCGAGGTAGTGCTGGATGGCGCGGGTGTCATGGCCGTCGTTGGCGAGCTTGAAACCGCACCCGTGCCGGAGCATGTGCGGATGAACCGGAAGTCCCAGCGTCGATTCCTCCCCGGCGCGCGACAGCATCTTGCGGAACCCGGCCGCCGTCATCGGCCCGCCCCGCTCGGTCAAAAACACATAGGCGCCGCCGGTCGGCCCTTCCCGTTCCAACCGCCGCAACGCCCGCAGCTCGGGACCGCGCAAGGGATGGACGCTGGTCGTGCCCCGCTTGATCCGGTTGACCTGGAGCAACCCCTCTTTCAGGTCGATCTGGTCCCAGCGCAGCGCCACCAACTCCGCCACGCGCAAGCCGTGGCGGTAGGCCAGCAGGATCATGGTCGCGTCGCGGTGGCCGTACCGTCCCCTCGCCTTGGCCGACCGCATCAGCTCCTCCACTTCGCTTGCAGTGAGGTGCTCGCGACTGCGGCGTTCGCGGTTCGGGATTCGTCGCGGTGGAACTGTCCCATTTTGGGTATTTGGTGTGGTCATGGTCGGTGGCGTGAAAAAGCGGGTGATAGGGTGGGTGTCTGAGGTCAACTGTCCCGTTCATGGTCATAAATGGGACAGTCAAATCAAAGAAAGTTTCGACGTGTTTCCGGTGCGTCGGTGAAGACTGTATCAAATTGATGATAGCACGATTCGACGAAACGGGCGAATCGCGGAAGCGTGGGCAAGTGGGTTTGTCTGACGGCGGTTTGTCTCAGGGTCGTCCGGCTTTTTTGTGAACGACCGGCAGGGGGAAAAATTCCCAGTAATTCCGGTCGTCGAACCAGGCGCAGACGAAATCGTAGAGCGGTATGCGCGTGCGACGCGAGAGCGCCAAAGCGTAGACCATGAGTTGTTCGACGGGTTTTTCTTTGTTGGCTCCGGGCTTGTAATCAAGGATATGAACTTTGCCGCTCCTGATTTGGAGCACGTCGATGTGGCCGGTGACCGGCGATGACGGATCGACGGTGATAGGACAATCGAACTTGAGGACTTCGCGGTAATGCGCGATATCCTCGGCCGTCAGATAGATCGGCACTTCGACCGCGACGGTGGCGGTATCGTGAAGGAGCATGAACGACTGGACCGCGCCGTGGCGAAGCGTGTTCTTTTGCACGGACGGCAGCACGAAGGCGGCCATTTTCGTCGCGACGTTGTCGCGCTGCAAGATCGCGGCGTTATCCAGGGAAAAGCGCTTGGGCATTTTGGAGGCGCGGTTGCGCTCGGCGTGGTTCTTCCGGAAGATATCGTGCGGACACTCGCGCGGAACCGCTTCGAGAAAGTTACCCACGTCCGCAAAACGGTTGTGGTGCGGTTGCGCGAGGATCACGTCGGTTTTGGCGCGGTGGAATTTGAAGTCGTAGACGAGTCCGTGCAGCAGCCGGCTTTCCAGGATCATCGCTTCGCCGGGAATGAATGGCTCGGATCGGGCCTGTTTCAAGGCGGCGCGTCGGGAGGCGATGGGAAGAACGGATCGGAAGTCCGATACCCATTGCCGGACGTTGCGCGCCTGGACCGGCAAACCGTACTGGCGGGAGACCCGTGCGGCGGCAGTAGCGGCAGTGTCGAGCCGGTGGTAGCGATCCAGCGCCGCCAAGATGACGGGAAGCGGGAAGGTCCGGTGTTTGGCGGCGGCCGGTGAAAACTTCTTTCGGCAGTCGCGGCAGAGAAACAGCGGCACGTCTTCGAACTTGTTGCGGCGGAATCCTTTCCTGACGAGGTGGGTTCCTTCGCAGTACGGGCACGTTTGGGGATGGGTTTCCGGTGGTTCTTCGCGGTCGTGTTCGGCCATACGGTGCGGGAAGCGCATGGCGCACGGGTCGATTCGACCGCTTTGTGCCACGGCTGCCGGTAAGGGATAACAAGGAACGGTAAGGCGGGTCTCCGGGGTTTGTCAAATCGCCGGGGTTCCGGCAGGACTCGGATTCTGGCGGTGGGGAGGTCTCGGATTCTGTCGATGGCGGTTTGGGTGGTGGGACCCGGATTTTGGCGATGGTTGGCGGGAGTTTGGCTTGGTGGTGGGGTTTTTCTTGGGGTGGTTCTTGGTGGGGGTTCCCTGCCCGAAAACGCTCAAGGACACTCAGAATACCACGCCGCTTGCGGCGGGGTTGTTTCCTTTTTTTCATTTTCTTTATTTTCCTTTTTCTTTTCTCTCCCCTTCCCTGTTTCTTTTTTGGTTCTTTTCCTTTTTCTGTCGGTTTTTTCAGGTTTTTCCTTTTTCATTTTCCTGTTAGGTTCCTTCATTTTTCGGTTGGTTTGGTAGTTGGGAAGCTCCCCTCTTGGATAAAGGCATATTTTGTATGACTAAAATCCGTATTTTTCTTTTCTTAACTTGAATGCTTCTATTCCTCCTTCCATTATCTTTGTGATTTCATTTCTTACCTCTGGAATATCAATCGCGCCCTGGGTTTTGATGTGACCGCTAGACTGCTCTCCTGCTGTTCTATAATCACAACATACAACAAGCTCGGCGTCCCCGTTCACAACTAAATTTGCGTTATGACTGGAGCAAATAAGCTGTCTTTTTCCTTTAGATATCCAAATTTTCTGGACAATTTTCGTAATTACTTGGCTGTCAAGATCATCTTCTGGTTGATCAATAACTAACGGCGGGCCATCTTGATTTAGAAGTGCCCATAACAACGCAGTAGCCTGTTGACCAGCAGACGCATCTTCGAATGGTATATAATCTTTTTCCCTTGCTTTATATTCAAATTTTGGAGTGCTTTGAATAGGGGATAGAGCGAGTTCAAGCCAGTCTTGTCCTTTTATTTTTAGGGCTAATTTTTGAATATCAGAATCTGAAAAATAGGCTTTTATATTAGGAATTCCAGTAAATGATTTAATCGGTTGTTCGGTATCGAGCGACGTAATAATTTCAATTTCAGAAAGTAGCTCACGCCATTTTTCAATCGCTTTTTTTGATGTGGCTATATTATTTATAAGTTCTTCTATTTTGTTAGATCTCAAATTTGTTCCTTTTATCAATTTCTGAAAAGAACTTAAAACAGAAGAAAAATCATTATTAATATCAAGATAAGCACGAATCATCCCATCTGATAATTGTGTTAATGCATCACATTGTTGCGATATAAGTTGAGTAATTTCTTCATCTAATGTAAACCATCTGTCTAAAAGAGAATCGAAGCTGCTGTTGACATCTCCTAAAGATTCGATTTCTGATTCAATTTTGGTAAGCTCAATTTGCAGTTCCTTTAATCTGGTTTCAATTTGCTCTAACTGCGTAAGTGTTGATTGATGTGCTTGTGATCGTTCCTTTGCTTGATTATATTTATCTTCAAAATTGGCATAATATTTATCAATAAGTTCAATTTGGCTAGAAACCGTTGAACCATGAGCAGTATTTGAAACTATACCGATTCTGATATTTTTGATTGATTCGCTTGCATCAGTATATACTTTTTCTAAAGCGCTAAATAGAAGTTCAATCTGTTTTTCGTTAGCTAAACGGTGTGGCTTCTTCTTGCGAGGTCGGTCAGAGAAGTTGATTTCCAATTGTTCCAAAGATCGCAACAAACTGTCCAACTCCGATTTCCATGACTCGCAAGCAGATTTCTCTTCATCAACAATAGATTTTTGTATGATTAATCTATTATCATCATCAGATAATCCGGTAAGTTTATTCCGTAGATTTTTTGATTGGCCGGATAATGAAGCAATCTCTTTTATGAGATTATCCTTGTTTTTGTTTAAAAGATTGAGCTTTTCTCGTTGTGTATGGCTCTGTCGGATTTCCTGTTTAAGATGGTTTTTCTTTCTGATAATAGTATCCAGTTTTTCTTGTATTTGAGCTTCAACAAACCTGCGCAGTTGGTCTATTCTTATACCTACACTGCTAAGTTGCTTCTGACTATAGGCTTGTATTGGCAGTATAGAACGAATTTGCTCTTCGGTGGTTTGCTCAAATTCACCTTCTCCTATTTTCAAGAGAATACTCTTTTCTGATGCAGATCTTCTGAGCGTATGTTTTACATCATTTTTAATAAATTCAACTTGGATATTAGATGAAAGGCTCAAAAGAGTTTTCTCAATCAACTTGCGCCTTTTTGCCTGAAAATCAATACCTTCATCATCATCACCTAATGCTGGTTCATCGCATAAAGCCCATCTCAAATATTCTAAAATTGAAGATTTTCCCGTGCCTCTTCCCCCAATTATTGCGTTAAACTGATGATTGAAATCCAAATTTAAAGGCCCTAGAAATTTTGAATTGGAAATACTAATTTTAGTTATGTATAACTGTGGTAACTGAGGAGTATCTTGTGATAATCTAGAATCATCTGCGAGACATGCTTGACGCAAGGCTTCGGCCGTTGGTTTTGCCCACTTTACCCATGTTGTATGCACGCCTAAATCAGCATGATTTTCTCGCCGATTATCAGAAGTTTGAAATAAGGCGATTTTCTTATATCCATATTCTTTGTTCTTACCGGAAACAATACCACGGTTCCCGTTTCCAAATTTTGCTATACTGCCATCGACATATCCGCCAACGCATGGCATTGATTTATATTCTGAAGCAAATCCGCTTCGCAATAACGTTGAAGATCCTCCTTCACTGACGTTTGGCAAGATTATATATTTCCCTCGCAAGTATTCGTGTTTATCCAAAGATTCTTTAAGTGCTGTTATCGTTCTTATATTTAATCTTTCAACCTGTGCTGTTCGTGATTGAGAATCATCAGATTGATTTATAGCCAATGCAGTTATAGCTAGAGAAAACATGTCATCGGGAAAATCGGCATCGAAAAGTATTAATGCTTGACAAGGAACGCTAAGAGTCAACTCCATGCCAGGAAAAACAACAATCCTATTTTTTTCCTGCACCGGAGCACCGTCTTGATTTACTTCTTCTAAAGCAGCTTGTCGTACATACTTAGCAAACAGCATGTCATGATGATCAGTAATGGCTATAGCATCCAGCTTCTTTTCCCTACAAGCAGATATTAGTGCTTGAGCATACTTTTTTCGTTCATCATCAGTAACAGCCTCCGTGCCATTCCATCGTAAATCTCTCGGTGTGTGAACTTGAAAATCGCATTTATAGAAATGAGCGCCTTTGTCCATATTTTTTACCTCATCTATTGGTTAAAAGATTAGAATGCTAATTTTGTACTGTTGTCAAAAGGTCAAGCGTTGCTTTTGTTAGCTTACAACTCCCCTTCGAAGGCGCGGTGAAGGAGGGATGGGACAATGAAAAGTACCGATATGATTAAAGGTGGCGGTCGGGTTGGCGTGCCGATTGGCGGTCATCATACGTTACCGAGAAAATCGTTTCGGTAAGCCATCTTCGGAAGCCCTCGTTGTCGCTGAATTGCTTGAAAAGTTCGGTGTCGTCTTTGAGGACGGCGGCCATAACGCGCTTGAGTGCCTTGTCGTGTTCGATGCGCGCGTTTTGGCGGTCCGAATTTTTCTTCGCGTTTTGAAACGCCTTGTCGGCCGATACCCTCGCCGGGATGTCTTCCGTTATGAGGCGATGCACGCGATCCGTGTCCGTCCACGGGATATTGCCGAACTGGTCGTTGAACGTCTTGATGATGTTGCTCAACCGGTCAAGCTCCGGCTCCGCCATGCCCCCTCCCCCGCTTGCAGGAACCGGCTCTATCTCCCCTCCGGAATCGGGCAGTTGAATCTTTATCGAAGCTTGCTTTTCGACGCGGTAGCTGTCCATGTCGATTGCTTCGAGTATGCCCTTGGACAGGTCCTCTTCCTTCGGCGCCGGCAGTTTGGAAACAAGGAAGTTCAGAAAGATGGAGAGCTTCTCCCACTCGGCATTGGTGTACGGGAGGATCGCCGAAAGGAAGCCATAGGTGCGGGTAAACGCCTTCGCCTTCCCCTTGAAGTCCACCTGCCCGTCCTCATCGAGCTCCTCTTTGAAGGTGGCGACACAGGCGTCAAGGATCGGATCAAGCCGGTCGCGGCCGGCCCCGCCGAGATACAGCTTCACGAAGTCATCAATCTGTTCGTCCGAGTAGACCTGATAGCCGTCGAGGTCCGCCTTGAGGTCGTGAAGTTTGTTCGGATCGGTCTCCCGACTCAGGATCGTGGCGCGATAATACGGCGCGAAAGATTCCTGGATCGTGTCGGCGTCATTCATGAAATCGAGCACGAATACGTCGTGTTTCTTGGGATGGGCGCGGTTGAGGCGCGAGAGGGTCTGCACCGCCTTGATGCCGGAGAGGGTCTTATCGACGTACATCGTATGCAAAAGCGGCTCGTCGTAGCCGGTCTGGAACTTGTCGGCGCAGATAAGGAAGCGGTACGGGTCTTGTCGGACCATGTCCGCGATACTGTTTGAAGGGAATCCGTTCATGGACGCTTCGGTAAGGTTTTTCCCCCCGTATTCGTACTCTCCGGAAAAGGCCACGATGGCTTTGTAGGGGCTCTTGCGTTCCTTGAGATAGGCGCTTATCGCGTGGAAGTACTGTATCGCCCGTTCGATCCCGCTCGTTACCACCATCGCCCGCGCTTGCCCGCCCAGCTTGTTGAGCGCGATCACCTGCTCATGAAAATGATCGACCATGATCTCCGCCTTGAGCCGTATGGCGTGGTCGTGGCTCTCGACGTACCTGCGGAGCTTCTTTTTTGCCCGTTTGGCGTCGAATTCGGGATCGCCCTCGACGGTCTTGATGAGTTTGTAGTAGCTCTCCACCGGCGTGTAGCTTTTGAGAACATCGAGAATGAAGCCCTCTTCGATGGCCTGTTTCATCGAATAGCCGTGGAACGGCCGATGTTTCGTTTCGCCGCCTTCCTGGCAGGGATCGCCGAAAATTTCGAGCGTTTTGTTCTTCGGCGTCGCGGTAAAGGCAAAGTAGCTGGCGTTCGGGAGCATCTTTCGCGACTGCATCCGCTTTTCGAGGGCGTCGTTGACCGTGTCCTCGGGGTCCTTTTGACCTTCCGGGTCCGCCAAGGCTTCGTTCATCGCGCCCGATGTCCGCCCTCCTTGGCTGGAGTGGGCTTCGTCGATGATGATCGCGAACGAACGCCCCCGGTGCTCGCTCCCGATCTCATCGAGAATGAAGGGGAACTTCTGCACCGTGGAAATGATGATTTTCTTGCCGCTTTCGATGAACTTGCGCAAATCGCCCGAATGTTCGGCGTGGCCGACGGTCGCCCCGACTTGGGCGAACTGCCTGATAGTGTCCCTGATCTGCTTGTCGAGGATGCGGCGGTCGGTCACCACGATGATGGAATCGAAAACCGGTTTTTCCTCGCGCTTTCGCCCGATGAGCTGATGCGCGAGCCACGCGATGGAGTTGGATTTGCCGCTTCCGGCGCTATGCTGGATCAGGTACCGCTTCCCCGCCCCGCTGTCCGACACGTCGGAGAGGACTTTGCGCACCACGTCAAGCTGGTGGTATCGCGGGAATATCTGGTCCCGTTTCTTCCTGCCGGTCTTCTCGTCTTTCTGTTCGACGATCTGGGCGTAATTTTCGAGAATATCGGTAAGCCCCTGGGGCGTGAGGATACGTTTCCAAAAATAGTCGGTTTTGATTCCCTCCGGATTCGGCGGGTTTCCCGCCCCGTCGTTCCAACCTTGGTTGAACGGCAAGAACCATGAAGCCTTGCCCTTCAGCGCGGTGCAAAACCGTACCTCGTGGTCGTCAATCGCGAAGTGCCCCACGCACCGGCCAAATTGGAAGAGAATCTCGCGCGGGTTGCGGTCCCGTTTGTACTGCTCGACGGCATCCACGACCATTTGCTTGGTCAGGCTGTTCTTGAGTTCGAAGGTTGCCACCGGAAGACCGTTGACGAAGAGGCCGATATCGAGCGCGAGCTGGGTTTCGTCGCGGCTGTAGCGAAGCTGGCGGGTCACGCTGAAACGGTTGGCGGCAAAGCGATCCTCGGCCTTTTTGTTTCCCGGCGTCGGCGTGCCGTAGAAAAGATCGAGGTTATGCTGGCCGTACTTGAGGCCGTGGCGAAGCACGTCGATGACTCCGCGTTTCGTGATCTCCCCTTGCAGACGCGCCAAGAATTTCCGCCGGGTCGGGCCGTCGCTCCCAAGATCGAACGAACCCGCCTGTTTTCTTTGGGTCGCTTCGAGAAAGGCGCGAAGCTGCATAAGGTCAACCGCGTATTCGCGGTCATAGTCGTCGGGCTTGCCAATGATCCATCCCGCTTTCGTCATGTCATCGACGATCAGCGTTTCCAATCCTTTTTCGCTGGTGTTGGTGGGCATAGGTTTATTCTTCAGATTCTAATTCTTCTATGGTATCGGTCTCTTCCCCGATGTCCGTTTCTTCCATGAGGGCGGGCTCCTCTCCGATGTCGGGGAGTTTCACCGCCGCCTGGCGCACATCAAGTTTGCCGGTCACGACATCGGTTATGAGGCGGGTGCGGTATTCGTTAAGGAGAGAAATTTCGCGGCGGGCTTTCTGAGAAATTAGAATAATTTTACGGCATTGATTACTAATAAAGATAAGAATTTCTTCTTGTTCATTAATACTTGGAACCAAAACTTTTAAATCACGAATAGAGCTAAGCGTAAGCCCCTCTCTAGAGGCTCCATTTTGTTCAAATCGTATTTCTCTTTGAATAAATGGCGTAGACAAATATGCTGCTAAGTAGTTTACCAAAAGAAATGGTGTAATATTTAAGGTGAAAAAAGGTCAGGAGACGAGAGGATGAAGCGAATCCAGCCGTTAAGCGAAGCGGAG
>WBZV01000245.1_pt1 | contig 36268 bp, 29 predicted proteins | sample 5204221 | NCBI WGS metagenome assembly WBZV01 (sample SAMN12344360, study PRJNA552823) | activated sludge metagenome | biome: Activated sludge suspended growth; feature: Nitrification reactor; material: Wastewater; isolation source: activated sludge from nitrification reactor of wastewater...
GTTTATAAGATCGATAACGTCTTAATGATCGTTATTTGGCATACAAATAATTACTTCAATTAATCAATTGGTTAATAACATCTCGACACCGTTCGGAAATTTCGGCGGTTTGGGCTTACAACCCCTTCTCCGGGCGGCAACTGGCCTGGGATCGGCTGGAAGATTTACGGACTCTGGCCCGGCTGCGGGGCTGGATGGAGCGCGGGATTCCCCACGGCTACCGTTCCAAGTATGTCCACTGGTGCTTGAACTTCCTGTGTCTCTCCGGCGCGGTGCATTCGAGCCAACTGTTTCAGGAAGCTCAAGCCCTGGTCCGGGAAGTCTGTCCCGACTTTACCAAGGAGATCCGTTCCATCCTCTCCACCCTCTACCGCAAGGCGCAAGCCTATGAAGCGGGCGAGAAGGTGGAATTCGGCGGGCGGGACTACCCGCCGCTCTACACGCCGAAAAACAGCACGCTCCGGGCGCTGTTTGATATTGAGGAGGCGGAAACCCCGCATTTGAAGACCATCATTACGGCGGCGGAAGCGGCGGAACGGGATCGCCGGCGTCACCGCAAGACGATGGACCGGGCAACTTACCTGGAAACCGCCGAACAGCGGCGGGCTGAAGCCCGGCTCAGGCGGGCTAGGGGGGAATCCTTACGGCAGATCGCAATGGCCATGGGGGTAAGCCATGAAGGGGTTCGCAAGATGCTCAAGGACGAGGGTGTCAACAGTCCTCCGTATTACTAGTGGCGTAGCCTTCGGGCTTTTGACTTCCTGTGATGCTTCTTTCTTATATCATCGTTATCCCGAAATGCTGACGCCAAGCCATGGATGGCGATCTGTTCCCGCTCAAGGATGAGCGGGAACAGTGGCGTCTCCAACAGGATGTTGGCTTGGCCGGGCTTTACAGGGATGTGCATCTCGATGAAGGTGGTTAAGGCGAGAGGGGGGGCGCGGGGGGGAGATTGCGCGGCGGCATCACCCCGGCTATCGAGTGGTATCCTTTAGCGTGGGGCAACCAGGAGGGAAATGATGCGGGTTGTCTGGTGGGTGCTGGGGTTGTTGCTGGTCCTGGTGGGGCCGCTTGCTGCGGCTGAATACATTGGGAAGGTCATTGCCGTGAGCGATGGCGATACCTTGACGATCCTCACTGCCGAAAAGCAGCAAGTCAAAGTGCGCCTCGGCGAGATTGATACCCCGGAGTCCGGGCAACCTTATGGAGCCCGCGCCAAGCAAGCGCTCTCCGAGTCGTCCAGGATACCGATAGATATGGTCGCAAGGTGTGCCGCATCTTCGTCAGCGCTACCGATGTGAACGCCGAACTGGTCAAGCAGGGGGCGGCCTGGGTTTACCGCCAGTATGCTCAGGGGTTTCCGTATAGGTTTTTCAGGGCTACAAGCCACACGATTGCCTGTTTGCTACACCTTTTGAAATGGCGGCTGGTAACACGAGTATTGGGTCTAGGCCGAAGCAGGATGCGCCGGTGGGTTTGGCGTTTGAGTAGTTTTGAATCAGCCTGAGCCTCGCTTTGTTGCTTTGCTGCCTAGCATTTCATCCACTGAGCGTGCCACGATGTACTGTGGTGGTGAGTCATGTGTGGCCAACGCACTGAAGTGCGCTTTACCGCACTCGATCTTTGCGCGTTCTTTGTCGCGTAGGTCGTCGGCGAAAAGCCCGCTCTTGGTTTCAACTACGAAGTACAGTCGTTCGCCTTCATCTTGCTTGACTAAGACAGCCCAGTCAGGATTATAGTTACCCAATGGGGTTCTCACTGTAAACCAGCCTGGTAGCTTGGCGTAAACCTTTATTGCGGTGTTCTTTTCAAGTTGATCTGCAAAGGTAGCCTCGGTATCGGAGTCGTAAACCACCTGCTCATAGACTGATTTTTGGGTATCCAGCAGATTTTTGAGGTAGCCCGTCAGCTCCTCCTGCTCAAACAGTTCTTGTGCGTAATAGTGTTCGTCACCTAAGCGTTGGTACTTAATGCCGTCTACCACTGCTAGGCGTTTGCAGCGGTTAATTGCTTCAGCCGCAAGCTCGATGAACTGTTGCGGATTGCGCGTAAAGTCGTCAAGGCGCTTGCTGGCGCTTAGGATGCGTTGGATGCTGCGGCGGGTAAGCTGTGTGCGGTCTTGCAAGTCGGTGAGGAGGTCGGGGAGTTCGATGTCAGTTTCGTCGATTACCACGGTCGCTGCTCCCTCGCGCTCTATAGCCTCGACACCTGCCTGGCCGATGGCGATGTCGGCTTTGCGCCACTGGAGCCGGGTCTTCGGTATCGGCGGCGCATCTTGCAGTGCGCGGCAGCATCTCTCGATTAATTTCTCATTATCGAAGTGCACGCGGTAGGTGGTCTTGTGCTTGATGCGATCCCACAGAGCCTTAAAATCGGGGCTGTGGAGTACCGCCTGCCGGGTGTGCACCTGCCGGCGCTCGTCGGCGTTCTTAATCTCCAGGCGTCCAGCCAGCTTCTTGAGCACAGCGGTAATCTGATCGAGTTGCGCCGTGAATACCTCCGGCACCGTGAGCGAGCCATCTTTAAGTGTTTTCTTGAGAGAGTCCTGCACTTTGCCCTTGGCATCGATGTGGCCTGCGGCCTTTAGGTAATCCCACAATGCTTGCGATTGCTCGAAACCTAGCGGTGAAGTGCTTCCATCGGGGGCGGTTACAACAACGGCCGCGAATTGGTGTGATTCGACAATACCGAAATGGATGCCGGTGTCTTCCTCAATTTCCTTTTGCAATTTCTCAGCGAATTGCTCATAGCTTTCGGTGGCAATTACCGTAAGGGTGTTGACCTCGAATCCTCGCTGACGCTGGCCCTCCTGGTTTACGCATAGTCTTAGACCACGGCCTATGGTTTGCCGCCGCTCGCGCTCGGTGCTGATGTCGCGCAGCGTGCAGATCTGAAAAACATTGGGATTATCCCAACCTTCTCGCAGAGCTGAGTGCGAAAAGATAAATTTCAACGGTGTCTCGAAGGAGAGAAGCTTTTCCTTCTCCTTCATGATTAAGTTATAAGCGCGCTCGGCGTCGTCGCGGCTAGTCTGGGTATTTTCGGCTGTGTTTGTCCAGCCGCCTTTCTTATCGATGGAGAAGTAGCCGTTGTGTACATCTTCGGCGGAGTGGGTCAGGTCCACTTCCCGGAAGAGAGTGTTATACTCAGGGAGCCGGGAGGCACGTTGGTACTCCTCTTCAAAGATGAGGGCGTATTCACCCTTTAGTCGATTCCCTTCCGCGTCATGCTGCCTATATCTAGCAACCTCATCTATAAAGAAAAGCGATAGCACCTTTATGCCTAGCGGCCTGAGACGCTTTTCTTTGTCGAGGTGTTCTCGGATAGTGCGGCGGATCATTTCCCGCTGTACGGCCAATGCGTCTACGTCGCCCCACGCTTGGCCAGGCTTGAGAAACTGCTCGCCGCCAGGTACGCGAAGCTCCATATATTCGTTGTCTCTCGCAACTCGAATCTCGCCGATGCGGCAGTCTGCGTAAATAGAACGTCTGGTGGTCTGCTCCAGATTGTCACCGTCCTGTACGGTGACTTCCTGTCGCTTTACACCACTCGCAGTTTGTACGTCCAGTTCGACCCGCGCTGAAATATTTCCACGTCGGTTACTTACTGATATCAACCGCACGTAGGGCTTGTTGTGAGCATCTTCTACAGTGGCTGACGCTACCTCGATTTGCTTGACTAGCCGCTTCTCGTAGGCGTCCACCGCATCGAGGCGATATACCATGTGATGCCGGTCTACGTGGGTTGCTGAGTAACGTAGGGTGCAAAGCGGGTTCATGGTGTCAAGCGCTGTCCTACCCGCACCGGAGAGGCCGCCGTCCACGCTCTGCGGCTCGTCCACGATGACAATGGGCCGCGACGCCTTGATCAGGTCGATGGGTTTTTCCCCTCCGGTTTTCTCGCTGTCCTTGTAGAGGTTGTTGACGTCCTTCTTGTTGATGGCTCCGACCGTCACGACCATGATCTGGATGTGCGGACTGGTGGCGAAGTTGCGCACCTGACCGAGCTTTGAGGAGTTATACAGGAAGTAGTCGAACGGAACGCCCGCATAAAGTCCCTTGAAATGATCCTCGGTGATTTGGAGCGACTTATAGACGCCTTCTTTGATGGCCACCGAGGGTACCACGATAACGAACTTGGTAAAGCCGTAGCGTTTGTTCAGCTCGAAAATGCTACGCAGATAAACGTAAGTCTTGCCGGTGCCTGTTTCCATTTCTACCGTAAAGTCACCTGATATAAGTGCGGAAGAGGGCGGTAGGCCATTATGAATCTGGATATTTGTCAGATTCTTGAGCAGCTCGTCATCAAGTAATTTCAGTCGGTTGCCAATACCAAGGCCGCTCTCCCCAAAGGCAAAGGCTGTTTGTTTTTGAGTGACCGTAAACTCCGTCCGGCAAATCTCCTGCCCACGAAAAAGGTCACACACTGCTTCGATAGCCTGAAGCTGATAGTCTAGGTTTGGCTCGAAGTGTAGTTTCATCCTCGGCCCCCTATAAACTTCGCACGTTTTCAAGACCATGCTGCTGGAGAATCGCAGCAAGATTGGTCTTGGCTACGTCGTCAGCAAAGGCGCTGTCGCGGAAAACACAGGTGGTCTCACCGGCAGGGGCGAGTGCCCGGTGCCACTCCACGATACCCTGCGCCAGTGGCTCGACCTCATCGCTGGTGATCCTTTGCGTAAGGCAGGTGAGCAGCACGCCGCCGCCGATGGCATGGACGTCTTTGCCTGCTATACGACGCTTTTCGATGGGAACACATAGATCGAGGCCAAGCTTAAGCAGCAATTCGTAGAGGATATCCATCTCGCTGCGGTCGGTCTTTAGATGCTCTATCGACAACTGGAGCGAGCGTTCTAGATCATCTGGTTTTGGCTCCCACTCGTGAATGTTAGTAGAGTCGAGCTTGAAGACGCGGAAACCGAGGTCGCCGGCAAACATGGGATTCTCGCCTCTGATCTTCTTCGCCGCGCGGCGCAGGCGTTCTTTGGTCAGTTCGGTGATTGTTTTATAGCCTGACTTTAATGCTTCGGAGTCTGTGGGAGTCTTCTCGGGAAGCTGAACGATGATGTATTTTCGCGAACCAGAATCTGTAGCATTTTGGCGCATGACTGAATGCCCCGTGCTTCCTGATCCGCCAAAGAAATCGAGAATTACCGAGTCATTGTCTGCGCCTAGCTTGACAATCTCTTGAATTAGGCCAACCGGCTTTGGGCTTTCAAAAACCGTAGGGTTACTGAAAATCTCTGCCATCTCATTTGACCCACTTGTATTCAGAGGCACAAAGTCCCAAATTGAGGGGTAAGTGACCCCCTCTTTCACATCGCAGAGAAACCTCTTCAGTTTTGGCTTACCACGCCCGTTCTCCCCAAAGGAAATCTCGTTGTTGGCAATCAGCGCAGCAATGGTTTCGGCTGAAAATCGGTAATTGCCGTTTGCACCGGGAAAGTGTTTTTCCCCCGTGTTCGGGTTCACAATAGGGAAGTAAAGGGACTTTACGAAACGCCCCCCTTTGACGTTGGCCATCAAGTCACCGGGTGCCCAAGGTCCCTTTGGATGATTATCTGGGTTTCGATACCGCCCAATTTGCTCCTCAGACCTTTCGCGAAGGTTCAAGCCAGCCGAGAGAACATCCTTGGCAAAGCATAGGATATAATCGTGGTTTGCCCCAATTATTTTGTCATTCGGTGGAGTGCTCCGCTTTCGCCAAATAATCTGAACCACAAAGTTTTCCTCACCGAACACCTCATTGAAAAGGGCGCGAAGGTTGTCCAGCTCGCCATCATCAATGCTCACAAAAATAACCCCATCCCCCCGCAGTAAATTCCGCGCCAGCTTGAGCCGTGGATACATCATGTTCAACCAGTCGGTATGAAATCGACCACTGGCTTCGGTGTTACTGCTGATCTTCTGGCCGCCTTCCACCTGTCCAGTAAGTTCCAGGTAGTTCCGTATGTTGTCCTGGAAGTTGTCGGGATAGATGAAGTCCTTGCCCGTGTTGTATGGCGGATCGATATAGATAAGCTTCACCTTTCCCGCATAGCTCTTTTGCAAGAGCTTAAGCACTTCCAGGTTATCACCCTCAATCATCAGATTTTGCGTGGTATCCCAATCCACGCTCTCTTCAGGGCAGGGGCGCAGCGTCCCAGTGGACGGCATAAGCGCCAACTGACGTGCACGACGCTTGCCATGCCAGTTGAGACCATACTTCTCCTCACGTTCCTCCACTGTGCCGCCGAGGAATTGCTTCAACACCTCGAAGTCAATTTTTCCTTCAGTGAATGCTTCGGGGAAAAGTGCCTTTAATTGCTCGATATTCTCCGCTACGATGTCGGCGGAACGGGTTTCGGGATCGTCTACTGTCAGTTTTTTCATGTTTCCTAGTTCTTCATAATTTGGCGAGAAGAGCAGCGCGCGCTGCTTCCACACGCTTAAGTTCCAGATTTAGTTCAACCTGTCGCGATATCTGCTTCTCTTTCGTAGCAGCCGCACGCAGGCGGGAGATCTCCGTATCCAGCCGAGTGCACTCGATTAGCGCCTCCTGCCGGGCGGCAGCATGTCCGGTATCAGTGGCAGATATATACACACCTGTCAGACGGGCGGCCCTTAGTGCGAGTAGTGTATCGATCCAACCCTGATACAGGGCATACAGCGTAGCACTAGGTTGTCGGCCCATAGCCAGCGCTTCGCGGAAAGCTGGCCAGTGCGCGGCATCGTCTTCCCGATTTACCCTGGTGGCAATTATGTTGCCCTCCAACACCGTCTTATCGGACTCATTCTGCGCCCAGCGCTTGTGAGCGGCGGAAAGCTCAGCTTGGCTATCCTGCTCAGTCAGCAGCAGCAGCGGATAGGGCACGGCCCGGTGCACTAGCTCTACGAGCCGCGTCGTTTTGGCATTTACTCGAAGGGTAAGGCGTAGCACTGCGATCTCCAGATACTCGCGGACAGTGTCCCGATATTCGGGCACGCAGATTGTTGTAGGTTTTAGCGCTGCAAGCCAGAACAATTCCTCAATACCCTCGTTAATATACCGTTTGTCCACTGCCGTAGGTGCGCCGTTCTCTAACAGTAGCTTTTTGGGCACACGCTGATCTACACGGCTGCCAACAGGTAAATCTAGGGCTGCCAGCAGTGATTCGCTGTTCATGACGCGACCTCCGGTAGCACTACGAGGTAGGCCACCACCTCGAAATCGTTTATACCGGCAAATTCGCCTTTCAGGGCATGGGTGCCACCTGGGATAAAGAGGCTAGACACAGCCCGCTCTTCAGTCTTGCCTACTACAGAGGCCACGGCGGCAGCAAGCAGGCGTTGGGCTATGCGCATGTCTTCACCCTGCTTGGTTACCTTGTCGAAGCGTGTGCAGGCGCCGGCATCAGGTAGGTCGCGTCCCAGACACAGGCGTTTCAAGCGGTCGAGGATTTGCTTGGCCTGGGTATAAGGAAGGAGCACCGTGCCGTCCTCGCCCACATGCACCAGGTAGTGTGGCAGAAGGGGATAGCCGTCCTCGGCAGAGCGTTTTGCCGCATCGCCCTCGGCACGCAAACAGAATATGATGCCGGGTGCGATTTCAGTCTCGGTCCTTGCGATAACTGCGCAAGCACCAAGAGGCAGGTTATCTAATACTTCGGGATGATCCTTGAGGTACTGCGCCAGATCAATGCGAAAGTCGGTGAGCGTTAGATCGGCTATGGAGACACCGGTGGAGAGATCTTCCAAGTCAATCACCGCGTCCTGTAGCTTGAGTAGTTGCTTACGGCGGTACTCTAGGTCATTCATCTGATTGCCGGATTGCTGCTCAATTAGGTTCTCTTCCCCAGTAGCGGAGATATCGAGTAGAACCATTCGGCCACTAACGCGCTGCTCCAGGTTTATGTATTCCTCCAGTTCCATGTTGGGCCAGAAGTTGACGAGTTGGATGCGCTCATTGGGCGAGCCAATACGGTCGATGCGGCCAAAGCGTTGGATGATACGCACGGGATTCCAGTGGATGTCATAGTTGATGAGCCAGTCACAGTCTTGCAAATTCTGACCCTCAGAAATGCAGTCAGTCGCGATAAGAAGATTTAGCTCGCCCTCGTAAGCAAATTCCTCTGGCCGCTCCTTGGAGCGGGGAGAGAATGCGGTGAGTATCGAGGAAAGGTCCTTTCGTAAACCGTGTAGAGTAGTCCGGTTGCTGCCCGTGCCGGTGACAAGGGCAGTATCAATGCCAAGGGTCGTCTTGGCCCATGGGGCAAGCTGCTCGTAAAGATAGTGGGCCGTGTCTGCAAAGGCAGTAAAAACAATAACCTTGCGGTTCCCAGGATTAATAGGGTTTAAGCACTTCTGCTCGATTACTTCACGTAGAGCTGTGAGCTTAGCATCGCGAGCGGCATCTACCTGTACGGCTGCCAAATGGAGAGCGGCCAGCCGGTTGCAGTCTTCGACCAGATCCTGCTTCCAGCGGATAAGGTCTACATCCTTCACCAGCACCTTGACCTTTCGTCCGACAAGCAGACTCTCGAAGGATGGATCGTCAATGTCTACGTCTTCGATGTCAATTTCCTCCAGTTCCTCGGCATGTTTCTCTATGCGATCCAGGATCGCCTTCACGTCTCGCAACTGGCGCTGAACGGTGAGCGCGAATGACGGCACCGCGCTTTCCATCCGCTTAAGTACGTTGACCCGCAGTAGGTGAATCAGGCTTTCCTCACGGTCCACCTGCCGAAAGAACCCTTCGCCCCCTCGAATTTCTGTGCTGTATTTCTTGTCGTAGGCTTCCTGCTTGTGCGGGAGCACGTAACGCAAGGGAGCGTAGGCAGCGAGATTTAAGCGGCGAATTTCAAGGTTTATCTCCCGAATTGAGCGAAACTGGCCTGCGCAGTCCACATCGGCCTTGATGTTGATCGGCTTAAGGCGGGTAGGGAAGCGGCCCGTTTCGGCGGTGCCGTAATACTTCTCGATGTGTTTGCGCGAGCGAGCAATGGTGAGCAGGTCGAGCAGAGTGAAGTAGTCAAAGCCCAGCATCTCGATCAGGCGTGATGGTGTCCGATCCGCTTCTTCCAAATCGAGCCAGCGATTGAATTGCTTCTGCGCCAGGCGCGTAGTGCTGTTAATGCTGGCAATACCATGGTCGAACAGGGCTATATCGTCGCCCTCGGTCGCAAAAGCGATCTGATTACGCAGATCGGCCATGCGATTATTGACCGGTGTGGCAGAAAGCATGAGAACGCGGGTCTTGACACCTTCTTTGATGATTTTACGCATCAGCCGGTCATAGCGCGTCTCACTGCCTACGCGCGGTGTCTTCTTGTTCCGAAAATTATGGGATTCATCGATTACAACAAGGTCGTAGTTGCCCCAATTGACGTGCGCTAGATCGATGTCCCCAGAAAGGCCGCCCTCTCGCGATAAATCGGTATGGTTGAGCACGTCGTAGTTGAGGCGGTCGGGAGCTAGAATATTGCGGCGGTCGTTGGCTTTATAGAGGGTCCAGTTGTCACGTAGCCGTTTAGGGCAGAGGACTAGCACCCGGTCATTGCGCAGCTCATGGTACTTGATGATAGCGAGCGCCTCGAAGGTCTTCCCAAGGCCGACGCTGTCCGCGATGATGCAGCCGCCGAAACGGTTGAGCTTGTCGATTGCACCGATAACGCCGTCACGCTGGAATTTGTAGAGTTTCTTCCAGACCACGGTGTTGCGAATACCTGTGGCCGACTTTACAATCTGCTCCTCGTCAAGCATGTCGCCGCGTGCACTAAAGAGATGATGGAGGATCAGCGCATAGGTAGAAAAGGGTGAGGGATGTGCTGTGAGCGACCGAAGTGCATCAACCAGTCGCTGTTTTTCGCTGACCTGGGGCTTGAACGATGCCCACTGAGCATCGAACCAGGAACTTAGCAACTTAGCTTCCTCTGCGGTTTCGGACGCTTGGACCAGGCTTAGCGGGTTGCCCGGCGTGATCCCAAGCCCATCGGTGCTGAAGGCAAATGAGCCGAGTAGGGCGTGCTGCGGATTGGAATCCCTATCGCGCAGAACCATAATACCTTGGGGCACAGGAGCACTAGCGCGACGAGATTCAACTATTTGTTCGATCCATTCAGAACACCGCTTGGCCAGCCAACGAGACTGTAACCGATTGCGGGCGGTGCGGTCGGCATCAGTCCCGAAAAATGCCAAGTCGGCTCCATCTGGCGGCAACAGCAAACGCACGTTTTCGAGATTCGAGATCTCATCGAACAGGCGTCCGAAGGCAAAAAGTGACAGTGTCGGCGTAACAAGATCGAGTTGATAACAAGAGTAGAGCCAAGGACGAAGCAGGTCGATGACTCTGTCGGTACCCGCGTTTCGTATAACTCTCATGGCATGGCTCTCTGATTGAAGAAGTACGTCACTGATTGGCTCTCATCGCGGTGGCTTTGGTATGCCTAACTCGCTTGTGGGTAAATTACGCAAAAGCATGTTAATGGAAAAGATGAATTCTAATTTGTTAGATTTAAGTCAATGATTTTATTCTGGGTTACTTCTGAAAACGGATGATAAAGAGAAATACGCTAAGCTGGCAGAAGTGACAGTAATGGCCTATGTTTTTCTAGCTGCAATAAGAAAACCCGTTGCAGCGATATGTGGAGCGATGAGGAACCGTCGTTTTTAGCCATGATATCCTGTTACTTACCCAAAAAATAAATAGGTCTTAGTGGTAATTTGTTTTTATCTTCATCTGGAAACTTGTCATAAAACTCCTGCCAAAGATTGATAAATCGATCAAAGTCAATTAGCTCTACATGAACGTGGGAAGTCCTCGCTGTTATCTTTGCATCAGTCGTAAAGCCTCCGGTAGAAATGAATATACCTACATCACCATCTTTCTGAAGAAGGCCCATAAGCTGACGAATTTCTTGAACTGTGGCGGATGATTCACGGTGCTTTATCTGAACTTGTATTCTTGGAGAAATCGTTCCCAATGGATCGCGGTAAGCTATGATGTCCAGTCCTCCATCCTTGCCTTTAGGAGCAACAAAGGGAGTGTAGTAGCCCATACCCCGTAAGAGGGCGGCTATCAGGTCTTGGAATTCATAAGGATTAAGCGCATCGACGTAGGCTTTAAGACCTTCAATGGCAATTTCTTCATACTCGTCGATAGTCGCTGCACTGGCCTTCGTGTCCTCGCCGACTACAGCAATATCTTCCTCGGCTACATCTGTTTCTTGTGCTGCCTTCCAGCGCTTATATGCTTGATTTACTTCATGCAGTAATTGGCTTTCTCCTAGCTTGATTGAATTTTCTCCCTCAGCCGTGAGATACCAAATTCCTTTCTTTGTCACTAAAAATCCGGCTTTGACACAGCCACTAATATTGAAGCGGAGAATTGTTTGCCAACGAATATAGCCAGATTTATCATAGCGGCCTTTGGCCCAGTCATCGAGATCAACTCGTTTACCAACTTCCTCTATGACTTTTCTGCCCTGTAACTCTCCATCGTGCTCCTTGAGGATTTGAAAAGCAGCATAGATTAGTTTCTCAGCCAGCTTCGAAGATCGTGAATTCTTGCTTTTGCTCGTTGTTAAGTTGTGCATGGTGTTCAAGTAAATCTTGATTGATGTTAGTTGCTAAATTTGTCGTAGCGAAAATAAGTAATCGCACTTCCCAAGCCTAACTGACAAGCTTTTCATTTACTACTTGTTTACTCATGCTTATCTGCCTCGTGTAAGCCGTCTCTTCATCAGCGGTAGCCAATACCTTAAGCCCTAACAAAGCTCCTTCACCGCCTCCTGCTGGTCAAATAGCGAACGCTCGATCTCGTTTCCCCAACAGACCCAACCCTGGGTGATGCGGCGGGCGAATAACTCCAAGCGTGGTCCTGGGCTGACTTTCTCTACAATCTCGCGTATCCGCTCCGGCTTGGCGCTGTGCTGGCCTCGGGGCTCGTGGAGCCAACTGATTTGGCCGCGATCCAGAAACGGGCAACTGCCCCGAACTCCCAGCAACATAAACTCATGGGCCAGTCGCCAGTAGTTGCCGATTCCGAGTATCGGCTTCGTCCAGACAAAGCAGCTTTTATACTCGAATCCCCATGCTTCGATGATGGCCTTGCAGTCAAAGAGAAAAGCGTTCGTCGTCCAAAGGTGAAGGTGCGCGTTCTCGGCTGCCAGTTGGGCGATGGGCAAGGCGGCGATCTCCTCGACCGTCAGGCCGCCGTAGTGGTTGCTGGTCGCGGCTCGCGTGCCCTGGTTCTCGTAGAGCCACGGCGGATCGGCGTAGATGGTGCCAAACTTCATCCCTCGGCCAATCAGGACCTCAAGCTCTCGTGCCGTGCAGGTGCCAAAGAGGGGCACGGTTTCAAAGCTCCTGCGGTCGCGCTCGTCGCGTAGCCCCAGCACCTCCCGACGTTCCATCTCGGCATGGATCGTCCCGTCTTCAATGGCCTTGGCAAAGGTCTCGTTATCGAGCTTGGTGAGTTCGTAGAGCGTTCCCCAAGAATTCGGCAAATTCTGAACATGTTCAGAATTTAGCAGTTTCCGGTCCCGCGCTATCGCCATGAGCTTGTTGGCGGTGTTCCAGCCAAAGGGGAGTCGGTCTTCTCCTTCAAACAAGGTCTGAAATTGCCCGTGCTCAAGCGCGGCCTTGGCGGCAAGGAGCAAGCGCCCCACGTCAATAATCGCCTGCACGCTTTCCTGCCAGCGCGCATTGATGCGCTCGCGCCAGTAGGGAACGCTCCCAGTTGCTACTAACTCGTTGTTCATCCAAGATTCCAACAAAGGGGGGATCACGCCTGCCCCAGCATAGCGAAGAGAACAGCCCAATGAACGTCAACCCTATCTGGCTCCGGGTGGCGATAGTAGCCGCTTTGATGGTTGCGGTTCCGGGCGGGCATGGTCAAGATGCCCGCCCGGTTTCCCTCCAAGCCGAAAGCGACAACAACCGTCTCGTCCTCGTGGGGAAGAATCTTACCTGGGAACGGGTTCGAGGGTTTGGTCTGCTGGTGGAGCATACAACCGATATGACCGGCCCGGTGCGGGCGGCGCTGGCGGATACCTCGGCGCGGGTGGAACCGACAAGCGATGGCTTTCTTCTCGATCTCGGCCCCTCGGGCGGGATGGGACAGGGAAACGATGGCGTGGTCTCCCTGGTGCTATTGACTGGCAAGGTGGCCTCGGCGCGGCTTCGAGTGGAAGGTGAAGAGGTCTCCGGGTTCTGCCTGGTCCCGGTGCTCGGCGACTTGGGTGCCAACTCTCCGCTTTCGCGCTACGTCGCGTCACGGGAAGAGGCAATGCTGAACGCTGCGGATTTTCCGACTTCGCCCGTGTTTACCCTGGAAGGCGGTCGCTTGCTGCTGACTGTGACCGGCGCATCGTGGAACGAGGTGCAAGCGATCATCTGGCGGCGAGTGGAGGGCAAAGACCGCACCTCGGCGCTGAAAGAAGCCCTGGCTAGTGGCACGGCGCGAGTAGTGCCCACTGCCGATGGCTTCTTCTTGGAAATGGATGCTGCCAATTTGCCAGAAGGGGAAGTCGCCTTGACACTTGATAATGAGGACGTGGTTTCGTCGCCAGTCACGGTGCGCCGGTAATTCCATACTCCCTTGCGGTAATCCAATCCACGCTCGCCTGATTCTGCCACCTTGCCAATTGTTTTTTCCCTCTCCCCTGCCGTGCCGTTTTACGCGCGATAACGTATTTTATCTTGTGTAAAATCAAAACCAAGGGTAGGGTGGGAACATGAGCAAAACACCCCGTCAATCCAAAACCATTCCCGTTACTCATCAGGGCGAATTGCCCTTGGCGCTGCCGGGCCGAATAGAACCAGCGGCGTTGTCGGAGTCTGTGACTCCGGGGCCGGAACAGGCCGTAGCCCTTGATGGGTCTGTGACCCTTGGGCCTGAAACTCTCTCCGCCCGTGCCCTGACCGCTGCGGAATTCCAGGGCCTCGCCGATGTGCCGCCCGAACTGGAATGGTTCGCGAATATCCATAACGCCAAAACGCGCCGGGCCTACCGCCAAGACGTGGCGGACTTTACCGCCTTCGTCGGGATCGCTCGCCCGGAAGAATTCCGGATCGTCACTCGTGCGCACTTCATCGCCTGGCGCAAAGATTTGGAGCGGCGCGAACTCGCGCCGTCCACCATCCGGCGCAAGCTCGCCGCGCTCTCCTCGCTGTTTGATCACCTCTGCGAACAAAACGCGATTACTCATAATCCGGTAAACGGCGTGAAGCGTCCCAAGGCCAATAACAACGAGGGCCTGACGCCAGCTTTGGGCGATGCCCAAGCGCGGGCCTTATTGGATGCGCCCCCGGCCAATACGTTGAAGGGCCAACGGGATCGCGCGATCCTCGCTACCCTCCTCTATCACGGCCTGCGCCGGGAAGAACTGTGCAAATTGCGCGTGCGAGATCTCCAGCAGCGGGAAGGCGTCCTCCACCTGCGGATTGAGGGCAAGGGCGAGAAGATCCGCTTCGTGCCGGTGGCCGCGAAAGCGGCGCGGCTCGTCAAAGAGTATCTGGAAGTGGCCGGGCATGGGGATGACCTTCAGGGACCGCTGTTTCGTCCGGTGAAGAACAACTCTACCGGAACGCTCAACAAACCGCTCAACCCAGCCTCGGTCTATCAGGAAGTCGTCCGGCGCTACGGCAAACAGGTCGGCATCAACGCCGACGTTCACGGCTTCTGCGTGCATTCCCTGCGCGCTACAGCGGCCACAAACGCCTTGGAACACAACGCCGATATTGCCAAAGTTCAGGAGTGGTTGGGACATGCCAATGTCTCCACCACGCGCCTCTACGATAAGCGGAAACATCGGCCTGAAGATAGCCCGACTTTTCGGGTGGACTATTAAGATTTAACCTTATTATTATGAATTCCACTTCGACTATAAAAATTTATCAGAACTCTTTTAAAGGCTAAAAAGAACCTGAAACCTATCAAGGTATTTTTTGTACCGCCGATTATTACGCTATCTTCTACTATTTAAAGCTGGCAATAGTAGTTCATTCCATTTAGCAGTCTCATACCCATGCTTAACAAGCAGATCGAAATCTAACTCATTCATTCGCTTAAGATTCGTTGGATAGATGGCAGATTTACGAACTTCTTCCAACGTTAGCCACTTTGCAGAATCCTCTGTCTTCAAGCAGTCATGATATTTTTTCGCATATCGTTCAATACTCTCAACCGGATCCGAACCAATTTGCAGATACATTCCAAGTCCATTATTATTTTGCAGAAAATTAACAAAAGAACGCACTCGAAGAGCCCTAGCCTGATCAAACCCGATATCGGCGATTCGTTTTAATCTAAATGGATGAAATAGGCCAGGAATAGCACCACGCTGGTAAGGAGCCCCACCATCCGATACGATTATAAAATCAACTATATTATTTTTGAGATCGCCTTTCTTTATAGCTTGTTTCCCTATATCGAAAAAAGGTTCCATTCCAAGGTTATCGTAGACTCCTCCATCATAAAGGTGAAGTTGCGCGTATTTAGGCTTAATCGGTTCTGGTGGCTGAATTGAGTCCCAACTTTCTTTTTTGCGCCATTCATAGTCCGCCGCATTGAACGTCAAAGGTCCAATGCCGCCTGGAAAAGCTGCCGACATCGCCATTGCGCTAGCAAGCTCGAATGAATTAACCTGGGTATAACCAATCTCATAGTCGCCTGCATTTCTGTCCTTGAAGCGAAACCTCCGACCATTCTCCGCAGTAGTTCCATTGATAGACCAGATAGGGCTTTTAGGCAACTGATCAAGGGTTGTCGATATCTTCCAGAGTGACTCGATACTGTGAGCAAGTACATTCGCTCGTGATAGTAAAAAACGCCAATTTAACGGGTTAAATAGAAGACGCCGCAAGGCATCCCCCTGTAGTGATTTTTTTGTTATCAGACCTCGAATATATGGCAATACATCATCCAGATATTGCTTCGAGGTCGGCCATCGATATCCAGAAGCATGAAATACCAGCCCTGTGAATAAACTCCCTCCAGACACCGAAGATATCTGTTGTACCTGCTCAAGCCATCCATTATAAGCCAATCTTTGGAGTACGCCAGCATGAAAAGCGGCGGCACGAAATCCCCCGCCAGACAGTGCAAGCCCTATCCTGCTTGCAGAAAAATTTTGGTGATTCTCATGCATCAAATTTCTCTCACGGATAAACTGAATTCTGCTTCGCCAACTATGAGCATCAAGGCAGGAAGGCCATCCTGTGCAAGAATTTCCGAGAGTTTTTTAATCAAGCATCGATCTGCCTGGCTTGGCTTTTCTGAAACAGAGGGAGGATGCGAGTGCCATTCGCCAACGTAGCCAACGATATTCGCTGTGCGCCGCGCCGCCTCTTGAAGAGAGGCTTCCAACCCATCTACACCTCGGGTGAAACCCGTTGGGTCCGCCTCGCTATCCGATGGTGCGGGCAGCACATCGACTACGTAGATAGCTTTCAGTTTCCGATCGACATACCCAAGTATTACACCACCTGTCTCGTTGGGAAGATGGGCTTTCCTGATTGTGCGGAGCTTTTCTTGAATACCGGTATCCCAGATAACTTGCCACGCTGCACGGGTCGTGCGCACTGTCTCATAGACAGGAATTTCTTGAGCAACTATAGCGCCCGTCGCCGGATCAGAACTCCATACCCGCATACGCGACTCTGTCTGGTCACGCAGCAGTCGAACCTGCCTTGCGAGCGTCGCGGCATGAAGCAGAACAGCCTCATTCGACAAAACCATAGAAACATCGCGGCAACCCGCTCCCACCCAAAGTGATCCTTGGTGTCCCACTAGGTGTGCGGTCCCCCAGTCTGTGTTAATGATGGCTCGGTAATATTGTGCTTCCAATGAGTCCAAACGTACCCCACGAGCAGAATCTTCGAGAAGGAGAACCGAGTCATAACCGGATGGAGTTAGAAAGATCGAGCACAAGCGTGGAACATCATCCTTTCGAGACAAGTCGCGTGGTGCTTCTAGCGTAGTCGTAGCATCAACCAGAAAATCTGCGGCGTTAATCGCTTCCTTGACAAGATGATTATTATAATTCGTGACGCTATCTGGAATTGCTACTACGGAATAATAATCATTATGATAATTTTCCTCCATGAGATGTTTAACTGCATCCACTTTAAAATGGCCGATACAGCTATCCTTGGCGATGTGCCGAACAATATTATGAGGCTTGATATAATCTGGATCGATCAGCGTCCACTGGCCCCATGCTTCCTTAGCCCAAAGCTCAGCTAAAGCACTTCCAAGCGCACCAACTCCAGCTAATATTCCGTTGAAATCCGCACTATCCGATTTTACAAATGAAGAGTTACGTGCAAACTCTTTAGTAATGGCAGTTTTTACATCTACAGAGATGCTTTCAAAGCACTTCCATTCATCACTCTGGGTTCGATCATTACCGCCAATAGTTGGTATGACATAAAATTTGTTTTCATGTTTAGTCAGTGCCCCAGTAGCCTCTCCAAGAACCGCCAAATCCTTAAGAACCAAGAAAGCCCGTATCTCATAGCGTTCAGGTTCAGCATCTACTGAACGCTTCACTGGCAGGTAAAAAATTAGGAGACAGCGACCATCTTTATTATGAGTAAGCCCATTTTCGTCGACCTTGTTACGAATACACTCCGACAGCCTTTCGATAAAAGGCGCACCACGGCCTTCAAGTTGCTCATGCAAATTACCAAGCGAGTCAGGCAAGCGTTCAATCCTGCCATGCACCACAGGTGGAAGAATTAAAACGAGCGGTATAAATTGCACAATATCTTGTTTCTGAATTTTGTTTTTTGGAAAAAAGTCTCCTCTAATGACTTTGAAATAACCAACTGACGGCTGAACAATTTGGAGAACTAGAGCTAAATCTTTATCGTTAACCTTTTCCTCAAAATCCGGTGGCAGGACAATCTCAAAAGGAGAGTCAAAATAAACTCTTTCAACAGGTTGATCTATCTGATGCGCTGTACCATTCCTTGCCGTTTCCGATAACCACCAAAGGATACGCTGTAGGTGTTTCTGGGGCGTCCATGTTCGTTCAATGGCACTCCACGGTTCAGAATATAGACAAAGTGAGGCTGGTTGCCCGATAATGGCATGATTCAAATGAGGAACTATCGGGAAATTCTTCCGCAACGCCCTGACTTCAGGCACCTTCGCTTGGTTTACGGAGAATACGAGGGCAAGCCTCTCCCGCGTCTTGATTCCAAACTGACTACGAGACGGTACCTGGTCATTGACACAATCAACAACGACAATATCGGCCATGCTCCCATCATCAAGATTTAGTCGCCGAAGTTCGACAATCTCAAAATCTTTGCTCGCCAAACAAGCCGATAAAATCTTCTTTGCGCCATCCTGCACAAGGCTATCTGGATCAAGGGCTGCAATAGGCTCGCCAAAATGGATGAATTCTTCCGTGCTCATCAACCAGCTCTTGGAGCAGCATGTGATGCGATGATCGCTGGAGCTAACTTGATAACCTTTTCCACAGTAATACCATTGCTTTCAATCTTAAACACGAGCGGTTCCGGTTTCTCCTTGTTGGGCTCCTCCATCGTAACCAGAAATTTGGCACCGCCCACTTCATCAAGGTATCGCTTATAGCATTTCTTGGCCTGAGCATGAGGGGGCTGCTGTTGCTCGCGTCCGGCCTTGGTGTCTTCTATGGGATGACTTGAGCTGACGATATAGGCCCCTTCCTTTCCGTCTAGAAGCAATTCTTTAACCAACGGCTTCGGTGTCGTTTCAACGTCACCCTTCTCATCGCTCAGGGCCAAATAGCTGCAATGATGGGGGATGTTATAGAGGTCCCAAGCCAGCCGGTCTTCATTTTCATGTGCTTTGGTGATCTGAACGATGTCCTCCAACACCTCCCAGGTTGAATCGCCAACTGCGAGATAATCGAATATGTTCTCATCAACTTTGAACCGGACATTAAAGATAAGCGATGCGTCGTTTCGGAGGTCATCACCTTCATCGACATGCTTGATGAAAGGGGAATGGCAGAAAAACTCTACTCCGTCTTTTTCAAGTGAAAAGCCCGGTACTGTTTGTCCTGCATCCGTAATAAGGTGAATCCGGTCTTTTAAGGTAAGACCATTCTCCTCCAGCCACACCTTGAGTTTATCCGGTCTTGAAAATACACGGATACCCTTTCCTTCCTTCAACCGATAGCGTGCCTCCCGTCGCCAAATCACAAACTCATCACTTTGCCGATCATTTTTTGCTGTTTCCAGAATCATTGCAGCAGGCACCCAGAGTTCTTCGATTTTAATTCGACCATTGCCTTGGTACTTCTCAGCGTACCGCAACTCGAAAAATTCTGTACTATTTTCAATATGATCCTTGTCGCCGTGCGTGAATGCGACCACATCGAAAGAAGACCTTTTTGCTTCCTTCAACTCGCTTTTCAAACGGCCCTTGAGATCAATTTCCGGACCTTCGCCACCCTCTGTTTTCTTGAGGTGGCGATAATCAAACAAAATTCTCTTGCCGTTATCCAGAATGATCTGACTCGTATCTCCGTTTCCAACGGGGTAAAAAACGACTTTATGCATGACAATACCATTATTTGAAAATAACAAGGTTGGTCTGCGAATATTTTCGCAAATATAACCTAATGTTTTAAAATCGAACCGTCAAGTATTTTTTTGACTTAAATGTTTTATAATGCTAAAATTTAACAAAAAGAATAAGTTAATGGATCGAATCTATCGTAACCCTCATCCATCAGGAGACTAGAACCATGTCCTTCAACCCAAACACCCTAGGAAGGAGGCTACGCGAAGCAAGGGAAAACTGCGGATTGAGTCAACAAGTTGCGGCTGATTCCATCGGCATACCGCGAACGGCGGTCACGCAACTTGAGGCGGGCAATCGTGCCGTCTCAACCCTAGAACTGGCCCAACTTGCGGAGTTGTACAAACAGCCTGTAGCTGATTTCTTTAGCGAACAACCTCTTCGTGAGGATGATCTACTGGTCGCGCTGCATCGCTTGGCTCCGGGCCTCGATACCCGTTCGGAGATCAAAGAACAGGTAGAGCGCTGCCTGAGCCTCTGTCGGGAAGGTTGCTCGCTGGAAAAATTATTGGGGCGATCCCCGCGAAGTGGCCCGCCAGCCTATAACTTGCCCGCGCCACGAATGGCCAGTGAAGCCGTCCGGCAAGGTGAGCAGGTTGCTCTCCAAGAGCGGAAGCGACTAGGCTTGGGTCAGACGCCCATTGCCAATATGGGAGAATTGATCTCGGATCAAGGAATCTGGTCCTCTGGCGTCAACTTGCCTGATGAAATGTCCGGCCTGTTTCTACGCCATACCTCTATCGGCATGGCGATCCTCGTCAATTTTGACCATGTGCAAGGGCGCAAGCGCTTTTCTTACGCTCATGAGTACGCCCATGCCCTACTCGACCGGGATCGCACGGCCACGGTTTCGACTCGCGATAATGCTTCCGAACTGATTGAGAAACGAGCAAACGCTTTTGCCGCCGCGTTGCTGATGCCCGGTGAAGGGGTAACGGAGTTCCTCCGCTCTCTCGATAAAGGATTGCCTAGCCGATATGAACAAACGATTTTCGATGTAGCGACTGAGGGGCGGATTGATACTCAAACTCGGCCTGTTCCGGGGTCTCAGGCCATTACTCATCAGGATGCGGCAATGCTTGCTCATCACTTCGGGGTGAGCTACCAAGCCGCTACTTACCGGCTAAGGAGCCTGAACCTAGTTTCACAACCCGAATGTGCCAAACTGCTAGAGCGCGAATCGGAAGGGAAAGGGTTCCTGGAATTCTTAAGGATGTTGGATGATCTCGATAAGCCCGAAAGCAGAGAACGGCAAGATCGTGAATTGAAGAGTCAAATCGTTCACCTTGCCATTGAAGCTTATCGCCGGGAAGAGATTTCTCGGGGCAAGCTTCTTGATCTCAGCAAGAAGCTGGAATTACCTGGACGCAAGCTGATTGAGCTTGCTGAAGCCGTCAAGGAAGATTAGTTACTGGAGTGCTGTTAGTGGAAGGTCCATCGTCTATTGTTATTGCTGATACCTCGGTGCTCATCAACTTCCTTGCAATAGGCCGTATGGACCTGATCAAGCGGCACTCGTGCCGCTTTTTAATCATAGATCATGTACGGCAAGAAATTACAGAACACTACCAGGAACAATTTACTCGCCTAAAAGAAGCATTAGAGCAATGCATTATTGAAGAAATTTCGGTGACCGATCCAGAAGAAGTTGAAACATTCGCTAAGTTGACTAAGCTTGAAAGCTTTGGCAACGGTGAATGTGCTTGTATTGCCGTTGCTCTTCATCGCAGTTACACCCTGGCGATTGACGATAAAAAAGCCATAAAGCAAGCGCACCTCTCCTGCCCCACGATTAGCATCGTCACCACTGAAGACTTGATGGTGTCTATGATTAAAGCTGGACTCATTACTGTGAATGAAGCTGATGCTATTAAAAATGAATGGGCTTCTTCGCACAGGTTTAAGCTTAAGATTCGTTCCTTTGGTGACCTTATCTAATCGCTTTCCGCTATATCGCTATCCTCCTCTTCATAATTGTGCATCCGGTCCTTGGACAGGCGGTTCCCTACGGCCTAGTTTGGCGTCCATACTGGATAAAATGTTAGAAAGAAAGCAAGATAGGATTAGATCTTTTTGATGAGAAAACATCAATATTAATAGCAGAAGGAATAATACCTCTCTGCTGGCCTTTCATCAAAGTTCGATATATTACGGATTGTGTGCCTTCTCGTGATAACCACCAATCATCACCTATATTAAATCCATTTTTTTTAAGGCCATCCATAACTATTTCAACGGTCAGAGCAAGAGGCTTAAATTCTTCTTCATTTTTTATTTCAGCAATCTCCTCTGGGGTTCCAATATGCCCTCCAAGAGAGCATATTTCGGTAATCGGTACGAGATCGAGTTCTAAAATTATTTCCTTTTGTGAGTTCCAATACTTCATGATGCCTTTTATTTCATGGTTAGAGCATTCCGCTATGGCTTTTACAAAATTAGGGTCGCTGTAAAGAGCGTGCAGATTCAATACTACTTCTTCCTTTGATGGCTTATGACAAATAATACAAGATATCAGTTCGCGAGATGGTCCTTTTTTGAAGGTCTTTGCTATATCAATAGAGTTGGTCCAACTTGAAAGTTGTTCCTTAAGTTTTAGTGAAGTACCAAGCTCATAGACCGAGTTATCTGTCAGATCGATCTTACGGAAACAATCGCCTTTATATACATTAAAGGGGCTCTCTAATTTACATGCTTTGATTTCTTTTTTAAGAGTTTTTGCTTTCTTGCTCTTGTTTTTACTGCCCATCTGCCATCGGCTTATAGCTTTAATAAATTCTTTGCTGTACTTTGACATATTGTTCTCCTTTTGGACGCATCACCATTGATCTCATGCGACCATATACCTTTCGAGTATAGTCTTCCTAATGATGTTTCCGACATCGCTGCCAGCCATCTTTAGCTTACGCTTTATAAAAAAACAGCTTGTTTAATTGGGTATGTCCAGATATGAATTAGGAAGACTATATATCATTTTTAAGACTAAATTATAAAAATCATGGCTTAATCATATCGCCAAGAATAGAGCGGCCACCCTGCTACCTTGTTCAACCCTATTCCGCCAGTGAGCCCGTTCCCTGGTCTCACTGGCTAAACCTCTTTCAAGCCGCTAACCGCTCGGCTTCCGGCTCCTCCACCTTCGGCCCCTCCACCAAAGCGTAAAGATACTCAAACGCCTTCTGCGCCTGGCTTGCCGCTTTGACCAGCGCGCGGAAATCCTGCTGGAGAACCCTGAGCCAACCGCCAATGTAATTAGCGTGTTGCAGTTCGCCTTTCAAGCCCAACTTGGCACACAGGAAGGCCGAACCCATTTCGGCCACCAGCTCCTCAAAGGCATAGGCGTCATCGCCAAAGCGTTTGCCCCACTCCCGGTTTAACCGCTTCTCGTGGCCCGTCCAGTGGCCCAATTCATGAAGCGCGGTACAGTAAAAATCCTCCGCCACCTTGAACCGGACTCGGTCGGGAAGCGTGATCTGATCGTCACTTCTCCGGTAAAACGCCCGTGAACCACCTTCCACAATTCGCGCTCCGCTCTTCTTGAGGAGATCATCGGCCACGACAATCGGCAGAAACGCCTGCCCTTCATTCGGCCCTTGCGGACGCAAGTGATCCAGACCGGCGATCTGATCCAAGTTAAAGACGACAAATGTTTTCAACATCGGGATCGTGCGAGGCCGCTTGCAGTCCTCCTCTGCCTCGTCGTCCACCACGAGAGGTTTGTAAATAATCCCGTGGGTCCCCTTTTCATCCTTCTTCACAAATCCGCCTAACTCCTTGGCTTGGCCGTAACCGAGCCAAAAGTTAGTGGTGTACCCTTTCCGGGCGGTGGCTTCCCACAAGATAGGAATGTTGATGCCGTGGTAGTCGTCCCCGGTGTTTAAGTTGCACGGGATGGCAAGTTGCCCGCCCGTGCGATCCCATGCGCATTCCCACGGTTTCACCCCTGCTTTGAGTTGTTCGATGATCTGGGTCGTAACACTGGCGATAATCGCTTGGTTATTCATGACAGACCTCCACAGTAGGAGGCCCAAACGAAGGGAAACAGGCTTCGTGGCCCGTCCCTGCGGTCGGGCCACGTTTGAGAGAACCTTTAATTAAGCAGTAGCATGGTGCTGCCGCCTTCACCTCGTGGGTCAAGGCGGGAGCTTCCATCCTCTCACTACCCTTAATGATATGGAGCCTTCTTAACCGGGCTCGCAACTCTGGGAAAGAAAAGCGGTGCAACTAACGGATCGGGATCGAGAAATTCTGATTGCACTCACCCATAAGGTGCGGCTCTTGTCGCTAGAGCAAATCGCGCGCACCTGGTGGACAGATTCCCCGTCCGGTATCGCCACTGCACGAAAGCGGCTCGCGGTTCTCGCCGATCCGGCGAGTCGCTCCTATGTTATGCAACGGCTCAAGCTAAATGCGCACCCTGAATTAGCGCTTGATGGCCCTATTTTCTCATGGCAACCGGGAGAGCCTGCGCCACATTTTGGAGCGCTTTCCTACTGCTTAAAGAAACGCTGGGATCAAGCCCCAAAACCAACAACGGTTTATATCGCTACTGAAAAAGCCGCCCGCTACTTCGGCGGCTTTGGGGGAAAGTTGCGGCGTCCGCTGCAAGCCACGCACGATCTCCATGTGGCGCAAATTTACTTGCACTTCTTTAAAACCGATCCAGCTCGGGCGGCTCTTTGGGTCTCGGAAGATCGCTTCGCGCCGGAGCGCCGACGCGAGAAATTGCCGGATGCGGTGATACAGGATGCTGCGGGGACTATTGCGCTCGTGATTGAGTTCGGCGGGGCGTATGACGCAAAGCATGTGGAGCGGGTACACCTAGATTGTGTCACCCGCTCTCTACCGTATGAGCTGTGGTAAGGGCTTACTTGCCTAATATCCCCTTCTCTATCCAAATCTCGGCATACAGGTTGAATTCTTCCAAGCGTTTCTCCATTTCAACCCAGTCCGCTTCGGTCGTTGGAGATTTCCACTTCGGTCGATCATTATCTTGAAGATTAGCGTGAGCCACAAATCTTTTCACATTTTTAAGCGCTCCACACACCAGCATATCACCATACGATACTGGATTATTGTGGATATCCATTCCGCCCCACCTGCAACTATTACCGCGAAGCATCCGCCGGCCTGGAGCCAGATACGGCTGAAACCGGCTTATTGTCGCGCTGCTTGTTGCCCGTTCAATGAATCGTTGACGCTCGGCTTGTTGCCGAATTTGTTCTTTCTCCTGATTCAGGCGTTCAATCTCTTGCCGGGCGACTTCTTCTTGCTTGTTGGCTTCTGCCTCAGTAATGCGTTTTTGGATGTTGTGTATTGCCTGGTTACGGGCGGCTTGTTGAGCTTCTAATTCACGTTTTGCTTGCTCTTCTTTCGCCTGATCAATTGCAGCAGCGAGAGTTGGCGAATTGGGGCTCACTTGAATTCCCTTAGTCCGCTGCAACAATACTCTCCACTTAGCCTGTAGCCGGTCGTACTCAGTCAACGCTTCTTTGGCATCCTTGCTAGCGGTGCGTATTTCCACCACTAGGGCCTCGGTCGGTGCGTAAAGACTGTTATCGCTTACAGCCTGTAGGGGCGTAAGCATACTTTGAACTTGACTGCGCATTCCCTGCACTTGAATCAAGGGATAGCGTTTGCCCTCCTGAAGATTAATAAAATCCTCAACACTCATGGGATCGCTTGCCAGTGCTTGACCCTCGGGACTGGTAAGAATCGCTTTCATCTGACTTTCCCAGCGCTCAATTGCAGCTTGCAAAGTGTCCAGGTCTTTAATGACAGCATTCCCTTCTGTCAGCGTCGCCAAGCGCTTTCCCTTGGCAATTACGGCTTGTTCCTGCTTGGCTTGATCGGCGTTTTCGCTGTTTAAGCGCTGTTCGAGAAGCTTTCCAACCTCCTCTTCCGCGCCAAGCGCGAACGAATTAAAAGCAGTGAGTCCAATAAGCAAAAGCCAACCTCTGTCCATCGTTATTTCCTCTAAAGTAAGAAGATAAAGAAAGCTTATTCGTTAGCGGGAATCGCTTTCCGATCTCCAGGATCAATAACCCCTCGCGCCTGATAGAGTGACTGCAAGTGTTTTGCCCAAGGGGAAGCGCTAATTTTCTCGCTCACCTCAGGCGGTGTTTCGTTTTCAGAGAGAATATAGGCCGTGCGTAGCGCTGGCGCTTCCGGGCGGGCTTCGGTTCTGCGTTTGCGGTGGGTTACCAAGGTATGAGCACTTGGAGCCGGCCACGGGGCGTTTTTCCGGCGTTCGTATTCTTCAAAGGTAATGTGATAGCCGCCGCGAAGCGGAAAGGCATAGCCGCCAAATTGTGAATACCCCTGTCCTCGGCCAATCAGCACAACGCTGGTATCTGATTCATCGCTAAGCGCAATAATATCATTTGCCATAAGCCGGGGGCCGACCTTTTCGTAAGCTCCGTTCATTTGGCCGTTAACGTCTAGTCGCCCGGAGTAGTAAAGCGTCTCCCCGGAAGCTTTACTCAGCTCCTCCCTCTCCTGGGGGTTACTCACAGAGAATATCTGCTTGAATCGGGTGTTGGACTGTACGGTGTCTTTCAAATTAGAGTCATTTGTCCATAAGTCACTATTGGTTTGATTAGCAAGAATCAATCCCATGCCCATACTCCGGGCCTGCTGCAAAATAAGCTTAAAATTAAGCGATGCGACATGCTGAAACTCGTCAACAAAAACCCATAACTTCGGGGTTTCGTGATACTGGCGTTGATGCTGATAGGCACTCGTGAACAGTGTATAAAGCGCAAGTTTTGCGATTTCCCGAACCGAAGCAGTTTCAATCGCGGCGGGTAGCCAGAAATAAACCACCTCGCGGTTTTTAACCACAGTCGCCATGTTGATCGCCTGATCCGCTACCAGGTCATTAGCGGTATAATTGAGCTGCGGTATCGTAGCTAAAGACTCCACCACAGCAATGAGTTCAAAGGCGTCCTTTTCGTCACTAATCGTATTTGTCAACTTCCCTACTTTTTCGCGTAACTCCTCAAAAGAGGCAATATCGGGATACTCCTGGATGGTGCGCGAAAGCACGTTTCGAGCAACTCGCGAATAATAGGACCGGCCATAACCCTCTCCGTGATCCAGCCCTAAAGCGCTTAAAAAGACTTCGCACACCTGGTTCAAACTAATGTGGTCGCTTGAAAATGGCCCAAAAGGGTTAAAGGCATGAGTCGCCTTCCCTACTTCGTTGGTGAAGAACTTAAACCGCTTACCCGCTCCGTTTTGGGCGGTTTGAAACAAAGGCATATCGCCTTTTAAGTCAATTACGACAACCGCCGAATCCTGCAAGCTAATTAGCTGGGCCAGCAGCGGGGCCATGCCCAAAGCCGTTTTTCCACTGCCACTATCTCCCAAAAAATGGGCGTGTTCGCCCAAGATACTGCGGTGTAATAGAATCGGATAATCTTCGGTAGCGTGTGCGCCTAACCAAAGATGCTCGCGAGCAACAGCAATTTTTGAATGCTGCAAGCGATTCACATAGCCTTGCCAGTCGCTTACCGGACTCTTCAAGGCATCAATAGCTTTGACGTAGCGCGGTAGCGCTCGGCCAAAAACCGCAATGCAAGTCAACAGGAAAATCAGAATGGGAAAGAGAAGGCATTGCACAATGCCTAATAGTATTGCCCAAACCGCTTGGCCTTTACCCATGAAGGCGCTATCCAGTGTAAGACTAAACCAAGCGCCGGGGCTGGTTTGCAAATAATCTGCCGCTTGCTTACTTAAAACATATTCCCGCTGCGAAATAGGGTCTAGCTTTTTCAGAAGCAGGGCTTCACCGGTAGAAAGATTTTTCACTACCTCGGCTACCGTGGGCGGTTCATAATGCTCAAAATAGGCAATGAACCGGGTTAAAGAAATCTTTTTATCCACGACTCGCTGAAACGCTGCCAACAGGGGCCGTGAATCGCTCGATAAAAATCCTAGGGGAGCATAGGAGATAAAGTAAATGGTTGAAGTGAACAATGCGCATAGTGTAACTGCCGCCAAGAGATTGCGCCTGATCCAGATTCCACCGGGACTTTTGAAAAGTCCTGGTGGTGAAACTGGATTAGGAAAGACCGTGCCGTGACTCTGGTACGCGCTATAGAGAATCCAAAACAGCATACTGACCACTACGAGAAATAAAACTAGCATTATCACCGTAATCATAGTGGTAGTTTCATCTATAGTTGCTTTGGTAATCGAAAAATTATTCGAAAACAAAGCAGTCACTCCGCTATAAATAATCAGCGGAAATAAAGATACCAAGCAACCAAAAGCAGCTCCGCTTTGATTTTCCTGATCCACAAAATCAAAATGAACGGCCTGATAGCGAGTGTAAGTAAACCAGCTAACTATCGCTTCCCGATAAAGCGATAAACTTTCTCTTATCGATTTAAATCCAATCGCCCAATAAAAAACACCTAATGTAAAGAATAACGTAATCCAGATAAAATTCTTAAATCCGAGAATCGGTGTTCTCGCAAAAATAATCAGCAGCAACCCATAAACAGCAATGATAATAAATCCGTCATAGTGGCGATTATCCCATTGTGCTTGAGCCATTTTCCGCTTCTCGCCCAAGAGTTGCGGACTTGCCGCAAGCCACATCGCGTAATGGTTAGCGATGCGACTTGCCAGATAACAGGTCAAGCCAAGGCTGAATAAAAACAACCCATACCCAATCACGGGATAGCGATGAACTAGGTGGGGGAGAATCGCAAGTAACCATAATCCCGGTCCTAACAGAGTATAAACCCCGGCGATCCATCTCACCCGTCGGCTAATCAGTTTATGTAAACCAGCAAGCACACCCGTTGCGCTAAAAACGGCAAAGAGAAAAGGGGTATTCAGATGGGCGCTGGTCAAGGAGCTGACCATGCTCAAGACTAAACTGAGAACGCCGATTAACCCTATAATGTAAATAACAAAGTGGCGCTCCTTGCGGATTAAGACCGGATTCGCCCGATAATCAAGTTCGAGTTCTTCAAGGTCTTTTAGCCGTTCATGCTGTAAAACATCCCACTTTGGCGCGGTGCTTGGCCGATAGCCTTGCTCGCTCGGTTCTCGGCCTACCTCATGGGTTTTAATCTTTTCGTAAGGCATGAATAGTTACGCGGGATGTGGCATTAAATTACCCAAATCGGAAACGACCTCCACCCGACACCAAACGGGTAAAGGGTTCTTCTGCAACTGGGCATGAATCATCTCGCGCTTGCTGTCCTCGGCAATCACTATAGCGATCACAAACAGTTCATCGGCAATGATTTCTTGAAAACCCGGTAGCTCCCTTCCCCGGTCAATTAACTTCCGGCATTTGTTAAGAAGCCGCTGATACTCTCCACCTTGTTCCACGAGAATTTGGCCCAGTCTCGCGGTTCTTCCATCGGAATCAAGATAGAAATGGTTTTGACCAAGATCTAGTAATTCAGCAAAAGCTGAAAATGCCTGGATGAACTCCGTTTTGGTGAAGACCGGTCTAACCGTCTTCCCCAAACAGCAAAAGGCCAACACGCCATAAAGCCTTACCAGCGCTTGAGGCCCAAACGGAGTGGCGCTTTCCTCCGTCTCTCCCAAAGTTTTCGCGGCAACAGGCGTAAGTTGGTAGTAAACCCGCTTGCCGTAGAGCGGCTGCGGCTGGAGGTATTCACCCGTCAAACGCCGCAAAACATTCTTCTCCCCGCCTGGTTTGGCGTCGGGGAAAAACAAGCGGCGTAAGGCTTCGGTCGTGGTCAAGCGGTAGCGCGCAACGTGCTTGAGGATTTCCTCATCCCTTTCGGTAAGCGGCATGGCTGACTCCCTGGATGCTTCCCTGTAGTTTAAGACATGAAGGGAAAACTCGCCTTTCCGCCTACACCATAACCCACACCTTGCACGCCAAGGCGTGGTGTGGGGGAAAGACTCGCTTCGAGGCTTCTACGCAGTGAAATAGCGGATGCACAAGTGGGTTACACCACCTTGAGGTGTGCGCCCCAACCGTTAGTCCCCCGGACTGCGCCCTTGGCGCGCGTGCGACCTAGCACGCGGGTACGGAGACCCCGTTCAGGGGTCGGGAGTACCCGGGCAAGCCGGCCTAGGCTTGCCAGCCCCGGCCTAGAGCGCTGACCGGTTTGAACGGGGCTACCTTGGTGGTGGGGTCAGGAGGATCGACAACCGCCTGCGGTTCATGCGGGCATAGTGCTTCATGGTCATCTCAGCTCTGGAGTGAAATCGTATGTGGACGCCTCCCTTGTGGTCACCGCCCGTGGCCCTGAGTCCAGCCGAACAGCAGGTCGCGGTCCGTGCCGCCACGCGCAAGAAGTTGTTTGTGTTTCTGCGGGAGAGCCGGGGTGAGTTGTTGGATGACGCCTTTCAGGAGGAACTGTTGGAGATGTATCGGCAGACGGGGGCGGGCAAACCGCCGGTCCCGCCGGCGCTGTTGGCGATGGCGACGTTGCTGCAAGCCTATACCGGAGTTGGCGATCAAGAGGCGATAGAACTGACGGTGGATTCCAAACGCTGGCAGTTGGTGTTGGGGTGTTTGGACGCGGAGGAACCGGCGTTCTCCCAAGGGGCGCTGTTTGATTTTCGGATGCGGTTGCTCGGCACGGGGATGGACCAGCGGCTGTTGGAACGCACCGTCGAACTGGCCCGTGACCGTGGAGGGTTCGACGCCAAAACCTTGCGGTTGGCATTGGATTCCAGCCCGCTGTGGGGTCGGGGCCGGGTGGAAGATACTCTCAACCTCTTGGGGCATGCGGCCCACCAGGTCATCGGCTGTCTGGCGGCGTTGGCTCAGCAGGAAGTGGCCCACGTCATCGAGCAAATCGGGTTGTCGCTGTTCGATGCGCCCAGCCTCAAGGCGGCGCTGGATATCGACTGGGCGGACGCCGACCAGAAGCATCACGCCCTGCAGCGGTTATGCGACGAACTGGACGCCCTCCAGAACTGGATTGGCACGCACTTCCCACACGAGCGCCAGTCCCCCCCGTTGGCGGCGGCGCTACACACCTTGCAGGCGCTGCGGGCGCAAGACCTGGAACCCGACCCGGTCGAGGGCGGGACTCGGATTCGCCAGGGGGTGGCCAAAGACCGCCAGATCAGCATCACCGATCCCGAGATGCGGCACGGCCGCAAGTCCTCGGCGACCCGGTTTGACGGCTACAAGCGGCACATCGCCCACGATCTCGACGAGGGGGTGATCCTCGCCGCCGAGGTCCTGCCCGCCAACACCCCGGATACAGCCGGTCTGGAGCCGCTGCTCATCGCCGTCGAACTCCAGCAGCGCCAGGTCACCTCGTTGCACATCGATCGGGGCTATCTGGGAGACGACCTGATTCCGGACTACGCGGCCTATGGAGCGGCCATCCTCTGTCGCCCCTGGCCGGCCCCGCACTCGGCCGGGCTGTTCAGCAAGCGGGAATTTCAACTCGATCTGGCCGCCGGTCAGGCGACCTGTCCGGCCGGCCAAGTGATCCCCATCACCCCCGGCAAGACGGCTTGTTTTCCAGCCCCCGCCTGCGAGGCCTGTCCCTTACGGAGTCAGTGTACGTCCCGCAAAAGCGGGGGCCGAACCTTGACCATTCACCTGCAGGAAGACCTCTGGCAACGCCTTCAAGGACTGCCGACCACCGTGGAGGGTCGGGCCACCCTGCGCGAACGGGTCGGGGTCGAGCACGGTTTGGCCCATGTCAGCCAACGCCAAGGGAATGAGGCGCGTTATTGCGGTACCCGCAAAAACACCTATCACTTACGGCTGGTGTGTGCGATCCAAAACCTGGAGCGGGCTCAAGCCCTCACCGAGCAGGCGGCCAATGACGCTGAACCCTTTGAGCGTTTAGCCGCTTGAGTCGCCAAACCGGTCAGCGCTCTAGGGGCCAACACCCCGGCCTAGGGGTGTGCCTCACAGCGTGCCCTAGCACGCTTGAGGCTGGCCGTTCAGGCCGTGAGCGTCCAGCGAACAAGGGCACTCAGGCTCCGTTCAGGAGCCTGTAAGTGCCCTGGGGCGGGATGCCACTAATAAGGAGTGACAACAGGGATTGTCACTCCTTATTAGTGGCATCTCGGCATTGCGCTGAGGTTCACGAAGCGCAATGCCGGGAAGCGAAGCTTATTCCGCGAAGCGGAATAAAGCGTAGCGTGGGGGTGGCCGTGGCTAGGGAATCTCCCAAGCGCGAGAGCGCGGGGGAATTCCCTGGACACGGAAATAAAAAGAGCTGCGCCATTTATGGCGCAACTAATAAGGTGGCAAGCGGCGCGATTTCCGCGAAGCGGAATAAGCAAAGCGCTGGGTGGGGTCGTGGCAAGGAATCTCCCAAGTACGAACGTACTGGGGAATTCCTTGAGCGCGATAACAGGGATTTAGCGTATTTCCCGCTAACAGCGGGAATGCGCAAAAGCCCGGCAGACAAGAAGAGTCGCGCCAAGGATGGCGCGTCCTATTACTTGGGGCGCGGGCGGCGAAAGCCGTCCGGGGGGATTTGGATTCCCGCAAGGGAATAATGGTGGCGGGTGCGGTGTGGTGGCTGCGGGGGCTGAATGCCGAAAGGATCTCCCAAGCGCGAAAGCGCGGGGGAATCCTGAAGGCATGAGGCAAGATTAGAGAGGCTCGCGTAGCGAGTCCGCTTGAGGGGGCTTCCGCCGATAAGGCGGTTCTTCTTAGAAGTGGTGGGGTCCAATGGCGGGGTGGGTGGCTGGGGTCCAAAGGTGGGGGGGAAAAGATTGCGATTCCTGGCTTTGCAGCTTCGCGAAAACGGGGCGTTGCGGGGTGTCCCCGCTAGAAGGGGGTATGTCGAAAACGGCTTGCCGTTTGAGACTAGGGGGAAGGCTTTCCCCCCTTAAAAGGGCTTTAATATAGATAAGAAAACCAGCAGGGGTGGTTATTCATTGGTGAGTAGAGAGTGGATATGAGTTCGTGGTAGCCGGTATATCCAGAGCGCGCAAGCGCGATGGTATACTGCTTACCGGCATTGCGGATTTCCCGCGAAGCGGGAATCTGCTTAAATCCCAAGTAAGAACAAAGTCACGCCCAGAATGGCGTGCCCGCTCCTGGGGGATGCTGCCGATAAGGCGGTTCCTTAAAGGTGGTGAGGACCAAAGGCGGGGTGGATTATATCATGGAGGGGGAGAGAGATAGACTCTCTCCAGTTGGGCGCTACAAACCTAAATCCGACAGCGCCTACTTGCCTTCATCAGAAGTAAGCGAGAGCCGAAGGAAATGTCTTGCAATCACTATTGAATATCTTGCAATCAGGATTGAAGGTAAGATAATCCGTAGAACCGCTGTAGATAGCCAAGCAGCGTCAGCAGTCCCGTTACACCAATTGCCAATCAGCAACAACAACAAGATAGCGCAACTGGTCAAAGCCACTGTATCCAAGGTATTGTGATATAAATTCGCAATACTTAGAAGGAAGTCTCGTCTGCAAAAAATCATTATAACTTACTCCTCATGTGAATGATGGGAGTTGAAATTAGATCTAGGATCTAATCCCAGCTCCCATCACTTGCCCTGAGGAGAATGAACCACTATTAAACCTTTCGCACCGCGATTCAATTAGGCCAAAGAACAGCGATGCTGTCAAATTCCCCCATCTGAATATGCGCTAGAATGGGTAGGTCGAAAACGGCTTACCGGTTGAGACTAGGGGGAAGGCTTTCCCCTCTCAGAGTGTTTTTAACACAGCTTGTCTGGCTCCCAAGCACAGGGGAATCCTGAAAGCAGGAGGCAAGATTAGAGAGGATCGCATAGATAAGGTTGGTTGGGAATTAGGAATAAGATTTAAGGAGTAACTAACCGTTGCGCAGAATGGCGAACATGTAGGATGTAAACCATGTCATTCACAATAGAAAAAACCAGACGGTAATTACCGTGGTGGATATGGCGCAACTCATAGGAAATGAACTCATGGTTTTCTGGTGCGAGCGAGCAACGCTCTGGGTTAGAGTGAAGAGATTGAGCAGTTTCCAAAAGCTCTTTTCTCCACTTTATGGCTTGGCTAGGAGAGCGTTCACGAATCCACAAATACGCCTCCTCCACTTCGGCAAGTGCGGTGTCGGTTATTTCAACCCTATACTTCATACTTCTTTCCCAGCGCATCTAGTGCCTGCTCAATCGGCTGGGTTTTTCCTTGCTCTATTTCCTCAAGGCTCTTTTGAATAGAAGTCAGTGATCGCGCGCGATCAGCGAGTTCAATAAGCTGCTGATAAGCCTTTGCGTTAAGCACAACGGCTTGTGCAGTGCCGTCTACCGTTAAGATAAGTGGTTGGCCTGTTTCTTGGAGTTGCTTTATTAAGGCACTTGAGTTGTGCTCAAACTCGGTTAGCGAATGTATATCTTTAGATGCGTCCATGATTATCGAGTCTCCTAGCCATGTGAATCAAAATTTTGCTTGATAGTAGCATTCAACAATTAGTTTATCCAAACTATCTGACGTGAAATTCATTTTTTCTTTTCATTCACAATTCACTTCCCATTTATTTCGCGATAAATTGCTAAGGTCACCACCTAGGAAAACGTGGCTGACATTGTTGGTACGCGGCAATACACCCGGTAAAACTGGCCTCACCAGCCAGAGTAAGGGCATGAGTTGGCTACTCATGACGTATTGTGCGCGTAGAGCCGGATGCATCGAGAGGTGCTTGTCCGGCTCGACGGAGGCTCGTCGGCCTAATCCTTCAGGGAGTAGACTCCTTGGAGAGTAATCCCGGCGTTCTATCCGATGGAGTTCTTTTCTTTTCACCCTCGGTAGGGTTTCCCCTGCTGAGGGTTTGCCTGGGCGACGGAGAAATACCCTGTTCAGGGAGAGCTTCCAAGCATCTCAAAGACAGGGCCGTGATGTTTCAAAGCGGGTGTAAATCCCGTCCAAGGGATTCTGGGCCTCAAAGGTCCGCTTAACTTGGCTGGCGTGGGGAGTTCATTGTTGGCGACAACAATGACCGGATTAAGACCAAATCCGGGGTTCTTGTCAAACGCAAGACCGCGAATAGCTCAACCATGAGAGGCCCGTAAGGGCTTGCCAGTAAATTCCATTCAGAGACGGTGCCAAATCGCGAAAAATCTTTATCGATGGGTAAGCGAACGCTTCTAGGTTCGGTTCGCAGAAATCTTGCTTTGTTTCTTCAACATCGCAAGCAAACGATGTCGGGGTTGATCGCCTCGCCATACGATAGAGAGTTGGGGATCGTATCCCCTAGCAACGTGACTAATGGAGTGGAGAGCATCACTAATCCGGGAAGCACTGCAAGCCTCCGGTTTAGCCAACCGGTGCCTGAGAATAGTCCCTCAGGTGGTTAAAAAGCTGTAGTGTGGGAGTGTGCTTTGAGTAGAAGTTAGCGCGTTGGAACGCGCATCTCCAAAAAGTGAAAGCGCAACTACTTTATAGACATAAAAAAGTAGGCCGCAACCACTTAGAGAATGCGCAACTACAACTAATGAACCTAGTGGTTTTAGCGCCGATAGACGGCGCGATAAACCACTGGGGTTCACGCTAAGCGATGACCGTGGCAAGGCAGTCACGGCTCGTTCGGGTGCTACGGGTGGTGCCGGGCATAACTGACGACGAAAGGAGCGACGCGCTTTAAGCGCGTACCAACAATGTGCGGGTGGGAATCATGCCGCTTCAAGTCCAGGATTTGGACTTGAAGCGCGGGTCCCGATACCTGCTCCTTGGAAAGGAAGTCTCGTGGTGTCATGAGGATCGCCCTGGCGGGTGAAGTTCATGAGGCAACGATGCTGGTGACAAGATATAGGCCGTGTGCTCACACTCGGCTAAAATAACCGCCTCGTGTGGTTAGTCCTGGAGGTTTTATTTGAGGCTTTCAGGAAGGTTCGGGCGGATAATAGTTATTAGCGGTTTTCGGCTTTCCGAGAGATTGTGCCTGAGGGTCAGTGACCCAAACAATCTCTCTCCTTGGAAAGGAATTAGAGCTAGGATATGGATTATCACTACACTGCAACCACTGTGGGTGGGTTCGTTCAACAACTCGCTGTGTGCTACGTCGGGCGCGGATACTGGTTCTATGTCCAGGGCACAATCCCCAAGAACAAAGACCCCAAGGCAATTGATGAAAAGCTCCTAACCAAATACCAGATTCCCGCTTCCAAGTTTCAGCGCTGCCGACGCAAGCGCTGGGGGGTGGCAAACCTGCAATACCTCCGCTGGGAGAACTCGTTTCTCATTCTCGCAACGCATGGGATACATGCGTTTTTCAACGAAGAAGCCAAGCGGATTAAGGACGTGCGCCGGGAACCGATTTACTTTGAGGGCTACTCCATCAGCTATCAAAACGGTCATCCCAAGGTGGGCCTGGCGCAAGATACCTATGAAGACTTAAAAGCCTACTTCCTGGAACTGGCCGTACATCGGCAAGCGGGTTACATCGCGGAAGAAGTTAAGAAACTCCCTTATGAGTCTTATGCGCCGGTGAGAAGGCAACTGCTCTACATTCTCACTGCGGTTAATAAGCGCCGCAAAGCGGCGGGTCTGCCATTGGTTCAATATCAGTGCATTCGCTACAAGCGAAATATCTACCGGCCTTTTGCGCCAGCTCTCCCCTCTCCTACTGGCGATTACTGGAGAAGACCCCGCAAAGGGAAACAGCGGGCGAAAAAGCGGGGGTGAGCTAACATCAATATCCCATATTGAGTTTCTGGGCCTGCTCAGCTAGTTCATCCAATGCTTTCATCCTGGCTTTGATGTCCTTTATCTTTCGAGCGCCATGAACAATGCGTTCAACCCTAACAGTGTCCTCTACT
>WBZV01000247.1_pt1 | contig 36139 bp, 35 predicted proteins | sample 5204221 | NCBI WGS metagenome assembly WBZV01 (sample SAMN12344360, study PRJNA552823) | activated sludge metagenome | biome: Activated sludge suspended growth; feature: Nitrification reactor; material: Wastewater; isolation source: activated sludge from nitrification reactor of wastewater...
ATCAGCGCAGCAACCCCAGGACACTGTTCGTCCTTAGGGGTTGCTGTCTTCAGGGGTTGCTGTCTTCGGACAAGAACCGGCTCGCGACCCAGCCCTCAAGCCCCTTGTAGCGGACTTTGCACCAACTCTGCTTCCCGGCTTTCCCTCGCTCGGCTTCGCTCATCGCCTGCCATTGAGCAAACGATGGCCCGCCCTGACAGCCGAGGTTCTGAAGACCTCGACCGTCGTGCGGAATCTCGCCAATTTTCGCGCTGCTCGCCGATGGCTCGGCACGCATATTGAGGACATCATCGGCCGCGACGCCGCTCACCGCGTAAAAGGCCGGGCCGTCGGCTTCCGCGAAAGCGTCGGAGGATACGAATGAGGCTGCGATAGCCAAAGTCGCAAGCAACCAAAGCCGTGGCACTCTCATCCGTTCCCTCCTTGCGATCGAAGCCGGGCCTATTTTCGTGTGATGGTCAGCGTGTAGGTCGCCGTCGAGCCGCGACGAGCGACGGCCCGAACGAGGTAGGGGTCGATCAGGTATGTGGTGTCGGCCGGAACCGAAATGATCGCCTCCGATCCGTCAATTTCCCCGCTGTGGACCGCCGCACCGCTTTGATCACGAACGTCTCGAACATTGAAGTACGCTGACGTACTTGTCGTCGTCATCTTTACTGTCAGGGTCTGACCGGCCTTCGCTGGAACCGCGTAAGCTACGGACTTGTAGCCCTGGATCGTACCCGAGACGGTTGTGCTGCCGGAGTCCGCAAAGTTCACAGCCTGAAGCGTCTGATCCTGCGAGAGGAGGCTCTGCGCCGCCGCCGTGTCGACGGTCGGGAGAGCTTTGGCAACGCTGGCCTGTGCCGGCACCGCTGCTGGAGCTGTCGTCGGCGCAGAAGACGTTGGAAGGCTCGTCGCCGCTCCGCTGCCCCCGGATGATCCGCCCGAGCAGGCGGAAACAAAGGTCACCATTAAGAACAGACCGAATAGCTTACCATTAAGTCGCATTTTACCTAGCCTCCCTAGCACCCGCGTGTTTTTAGGATATCTTGCTCACGAGCAATCATTGCTTGTCGTATTTGACCTCCAAAATGCTCTTGTTATCTCTGTCAACTTCGCATTTAAACTTAAAATGGAAGTTATCATTATCTTTCGGGAATTTTCCTTCTCCGACAAGGGTGCTTTTCCGATCTGTATCTTTCGTCTCGCTGATATGGCTGTCGAATTCGATTGCCTGGACCTGAGGATGATCGCGCCTAATCCGTTCAAGAACTCCCTGTTTGCAGCCATCATAGGCCCAACTCCCCGGATCGGTGAGATCCGAGGCACGCGACGACCCACCGGCACACGCGGCGAGAACCATCCCAAAACACCATGCGGCGCAAATTGACCTGGAAATCCGCAAGTTCATGGTCGCTGTCCCTTTCATTCGATTGGCAAAGTCGGTTGAGGTGCGCACGCACTGAACTCCCCTCTCTGTCTCCGATACCCTCCCCTCCCTAGTGGCGCCGTCGCGTCAGCGCCCACCACCACAACAGGGCGGCGTTGAGGGCGATGGCGGCGGCGAGCAAGATGATGTTGATGGCGATCGAGTCTTCGGCATAGCCGCCCACGATGCTCAGCAGAAACGTCCAGGGCGCCCCTAGCATCAAGGCATAGACCGGCGCCAATGGATCGTCCCACGGGATGACGAAGCCGATGATCAGCGCACCAATGCCGGCGAGGGTGTAGGCTGCTGCAATGACGACAAGAATCCGTCGTACCATCTCGCCACCTGCCTTCACGGAGCGATGCGACAGCAAACAAAGGTCGCGCGAAAAAGAGGCCGGCCGGCTGGAGATCAGCCGCCGACGATCACGGCCTCAGGGATGGTGTAGAAACGGAAGTTGTTGACGCCGACCAACCAGTCGTCACCCTGTTTCTCCGCGGTTACCTTCGCCGCTGGATCGGGGCTCGTCACAGTATTTCCACGGAAGATCAGCACAGAGTCCACTTTATCGGCATGTAATGTCACGTCGAAGCCAGGCGGCGCCAGACGAACTTCCGCCTGCCCGGTGGCGGGACCACGGATGACCCCAAAGGAGCACTGTGCCGATCCTTTCGGATCCGGCCCCACGGAACACGGCACCTGGCCGGTGGCGTGATAGGGCGTGCCGGGAACCTTCGCGTCCGTGCTCCCCGCTGTGCCGGTGATGCCGACGGTCAGGGTGTACTTGGCGGTTTCATTGCGGCGCGCGGCGCTGCGCATCAGATAGACGCGCACCGTATAGTCGCCATCGACCGGCAGCGTTCCGGTCCACTCGTTGCCGAGGGTCGAGCCGTTGGCAATTCCTGCGTCGGAACCGGGCGGAAGAACATTGAAGTAGTTGGCGCCGTTGCTGGTCTTCATCGAGACGCTCATCGTCTGCCCGGCCTTGGCGCCCAGCTTATAGTCGATGATCTCATCGCCCTTGATCGAGCCACTTAGCGTGGCCGACGAAGCCCCGGCGTGAAAACTGACCCGCTCCTGCCGGATGCCTTGCGCGGACAGAGGGTCCCACGGCATCGCCAGTGCGGCCGCAATAATCAGAACCCGCACGGCCAGCGATTTCATCCTTCCCTCCCATTCATTTCTTATCTTGTAGCGTTCGATCATACGGCGCCGGCGCTATCGCAGATTGTGGCCAGGAAACCCGCGCAATCGCTCACATTTATGCCACTTTTGGCAACCCCGCGCGAGCCCCGACAAGAGTCTCGAAAGCCGCCTCGTAGGCGAGGCGCGCCTCCTCCTCCAACTCGAACTTCACGTGCAGGTTCTCGCCCCCGGCACTCCTGATCACGAACTTCAGGGCTTGTGGGCAGCCGGCGATCAGGAGGATCGCCCTGTCACCCTCGTTGGCAGCAACGCCCGAAAGCCTTGCTCCCCCCAGGCTCAAGTCGAGGACCCGCACGTGGTGCTCGGTGGAACCCAAACGAACCCGAGCCGGCAGATCGACGTCGAAGCGAGGCGTCTTCCTGCGGTCCGCGTCCTTTGTCGAGGTGCGGACGACGCGCACCAGAGTGGCGCGGAGGCCACCAACGCTGTCCGCCACCTCTCCCGAGATGCCGCGAATCCCGAGGGCTTGTCCGCCGGTCTGGCGGGCGTCCTGAGACACCTGCGCGATTAACGACGAGACCTCCCGCGCCGCCATTGTGGTCTCCGACACATTGCGACTGATTTCCTGAGTTGCCGCGCTCTGCTGTTCCATGGCAGCGGCGATAGCCGTCGATGTCTGGTCGATCTGCTCGACGGTGCGGCCGATTTCCACCACGGCATCCGCAGCACTCTGGGTGGCGGTGCGGATCGCCGTTACCCGTCGGCTGATCTCCTCGGTGGATCGTGCCGTCTGGTCAGCCAGATTCTTTACTTCGGTCGCGACCACGGCAAATCCTCGGCCGGCTTCTCCGGCACGCGCCGCTTCAATCGTGGCATTCAACGCCAGCAGATTGGTTTGCTTGGCAATGTTATTGATCAGGTCCGCCATCTCGCCAATTCCGGCGACCTCGGCCGATAAGGCGGCGATGGCTTTTTCACTGTGCCGGCTGCCATCTACCGCCGCCCGTGCAACCGAGCTGGCGTGACCGATCTGCTGACTGATCTCGGCGATCGAAGCCGCCAGCTCTTCGCTGGCCGCCGAGACCGCCTGGGCGTTGACCAAGGCTTCCTCGGAAGCCGCCGCGACACCTTGCGCGTGACTGCTGACGCGATCGGCAGACCCGGCCATGTCACTCGCCTCGCCTGCCATAACCTGCGTCTGGCCGATGACTTCCTCAACAGCGCGCCCAACTTCCCGCTCGATGGTCTCGGCCATTCCATCCAAAGCCTGCCGACGCATGTCCTCAGCCCGCCGTTCCATCTCGCGCTGCTCGTGCGTTGCATAGGCAAGCTTTGCTTTGGTTGCACGCAGGAGCGTCATGACCCGTCGAAATTCCGGTGTGAGCGGCATCTCGATTTCGTGGTCGGTCTCGTTCCGCGCGATCGCCTCGAAGTGGTGCTCCATGCGCCCGAGAAGCCGGCGCGACAGGGTCGCCAATGACCAGCCGAGGATCCCGACCGATGCCGTGCCGATCAGAGCAACGGTAGCGCTTGTCAGCGGTCCGCCGATCTGATCACCGAGAATTCCTCCCGTCGCGGTCAGCGCAGACAGCGCCACCATTGTAGCGAGCCGCGCGGCGATACTGGACGCGAGCACTCCCAGCCGATGCCGCAGCCCCGGACGGATCGCCGCGCCGTCCGCGACCTGAAGCCCGCCGGTACCAGCACGGATCGCCGCGTAGGCCTGCTCAGCCGCAGCCACCTGACCCCGCGACGGCTTTGTCCGGATCGAGATATAGCCCTTTATGGCGCCCGCCTCGGTCACCGGAGTAACGTTGGCGCGCACCCAGTAGAAGCTGCCGTCCTTGGCGCGATTCTTGACCAACCCCTCCCAGGGCCTCCCGGATTTGATCGTCTTCCAGAGGTCGGCGAAGGCTTCTTTGGGCATATGCGGATGCCGCACGAGGTTGTGGGGCGAGCCGACCAGTTCTTTCTCGGAAAATCCGCTGATATCGATGAACGCTTTGTTGACGAAGACAATTCGTCCACCGGCGTCAGTCCGGGAGACAATGACCTCGCCCTCTCGCATCTCGACCTCGTGATCGAAAATCGGCTCGTTAACGCGCATGGGTTCGCGCCCCTTATCAGCAGAGTGGGTGCCTGCCGCAATTACTATGCGCAATCGATAAAGGGCGGATTAACGCCGCGCCGGGATCTCTCCGGCCGCCGAAGCCGCCCCGGCGGGCGCGCCGGCAGGGCAGATGGCGTCGAAGATCGAAGCGGCTCAGGCCTTGGCGCTTGGCCGCGCACGCATGCCGTCGAGCCAGCGGCGCAAGGAGCCGGCGCTTTCCGGCGGCGCCAGCTTGAGCCAGGCGGCGAACTCGACCGTAACGAACGCGGTAATATCGGCGACGCTGAAGCTGTCCCCGGCCACGAACGGACTCTCCACCAGTCTTGCGTCGAGCACGTCGAAAAAATGTTCGACGCGCGCCTTGCCGCGTTCGGCGAGGGCGGCAATCTGCTCGTAGCCGACAGGCCCCGGCAGCGCCCGGCCAACCATCCCCTTGGTCTCATTCCGCAGCGCCTCGGCGGCGGCGAGGAAACCATCGATCTCGCAGCGGTGATCCCACATCGCGATCACCGCCTTTTCCTTCGCATCTCGTCCCAGCAGGGGCGGCTGCGGGTTCGTCTCTTCGATGTAGCGGCAGCAGGCCGTGACCTCGCTGATCGTTGTGCCGTCCTCCAGTTCGAGCACGGGCACCGTTCCCCACGGATTCAACCTGAGGAATTCCGGGCGCAACTGCTCTCCGGCACGCAGGTCAATCTGCACTGTGGGGATTGTGAGCCCCTTCTCCGCCAGAAACATGCGGACGCGGCGCGGGCTGGGGGCGGGGCTGCAATCGTAGAGCTTCATGAGAGGACGCCATCCGCTGGTTCTTCCGTTGCGCCTCACATGCTAACGCCGGCGTGCGTCGCGTCCAGTCGATAATGCCTATTACCCGCTGAACGTGTATCATGATCGCAATCTAGCGGCAGCGGCCGCAATGGGATTGGGAGGAGACGCGCATGGCATCGATGGAGAAGAAGACCCTCGACCACCCGGAGGAAGTCCGCACCTTCGACAAGGGAAAAGTGGAGCTGGTGACGTTGGGTGGCGTCACCTTCGGCCGCGCGACCTTTCAGCCTGGATGGCGCTGGTCGACACATGTCAAGCATATCGCGGGCACTGAGAGCTGCGAGGCGCCGCACCTCCAGTACCACGTCTCCGGCCGAATTCGCGTGCGGATGGACGATGGCAGCGAAGACGAATTCGGCCCGGGCGAGGTCTCGCTGCTGCCCTCTGGCCACGACGCCTGGGTTGTCGGCGACGAGACCGTGGTCGTGATCGACATCACGGGCATGGGCGACTACGCCAAAGGCACCTGAGCGGCGCCCCTGGCCGGGCGCCGGGCGCCTCTTACGCGAAGGCCGCGATGCGCAGCGGCTGGCGCCGGCGCCCCCAGTCTCCCGGCTGGCCTTCGAACACGCCCGCCACTTTCGTTCCGCACACGCTGCATGCACCATCGCGGAGGGACCAGGCGGTGAGATCGTACCAGTTGCGGCCGATCAGCAGCTCTCCGCACGTCGGACAATACGTCGAACCTCCGGCTTCGTCGTAAACGTTGCCGGTGTAGACGTACCGGAGCCCGTTGCTGAGCGCGATCTGGCGGGCCCGGGTGAGTGTTGAAGGCGGTGTCGGCGGGGTATCGAGCATCTTCCAGTCGGGATGGAACGCACTGAAGTGCAGCGGGACGTCGGGTCCGAGGGTGTGGGCGATCCAGGCCGTCATCGCTTCCAATTCGGCATCGGAATCGTTCTCACCGGGGATCAACAGCGTGGTGATCTCGAACCACACGCCTGTCTCTCGCTTCAGATAGATCAGCGTATCCAGAACCGGCTGCAGATGCCCCGTGCAGAGCTTCTGGTAGAACGCCTCGGTAAACCCCTTCAAATCGACGTTCGCCGCGTCCATGTGCGCGAAAAGCTCAGAGCGGGGCTCGGCGCAGACATAGCCTGCGGTTACCGCGACCGTCTTCAGTCCGCGTGCATGACAGGCCTTCGCCACGTCGACGGCATACTCAAGGAAGATCACCGGGTCGTTGTAGGTGAAGGCAACACTGCGGCAGTCGCTGGCTTCGGCCGCACGCGCGATCGCTTGGGGGCCGGCGCGGTCGGTCAGCCGGTCGAACTCACGCGATTTCGAGATGTCCCAGTTCTGGCAGAACTTGCAGGTGAGATTGCAGCCCGCAGTCCCGAAGGAGAGGATCGGCGTACCCGGCAGGAAATGGTTCAGCGGCTTCTTCTCGATGGGATCGATGCAAAAGCCGCTGGAGCGTCCGTAGGTGGTCAGAACCACGCGGCCGTCGTGGCACGCTCGGACGAAGCACAAGCCACGCTGCCCCTCGTGCAGCTTGCAAAAACGCGGACAGACATCGCACTGCACCCGCCCGTCTTCCAGCCGATGCCAGTATCGGCCAGCGAACAACGCGTCTTCGTCGGCTTCCTCATCAGCGATCGTGACCATCGCGATGCCAGGTCGTCAGGGAGAAGCGGAACTCGGCGCAGTGTTGTCCCAGCCCGCCAACCCATATGATATAGGATCAGATCGGAGGGCCGGCGATGACAGATTCCGTTCGCCCCGCAGCGGTGGCTGGCGCGTTTTACCCTGGAGAAGCCCATGATCTGCAGCGAACGGTCAAAGCTCTGCTGAGCGAAGCGGCCGGAAGCGGTGTCACGCACCGGCCGCCGAAAGCCCTTATCGCGCCCCATGCGGGCTACGTCTATTCGGGGCCGATCGCGGCCCGCGCCTATGCCCAGTTGGCGCCACTGGCGAACGTCGTCCGTCGCGTCGTGATGATGGGCCCCGCGCATCGGGTGCCGTTCGAGGGTGTCGCCGTACCCAGTGTTCAGGCGTTCGCTACGCCCCTGGGCGATGTCCTGTTGGATCGCGCCGCGATCGAAGGCCTGCGGCACCTGCCCGGCATCCGCGTGTGGGACGCACCTCACGCGGAGGAGCACTCGCTCGAGGTGCAGTTGCCGTTCCTGCAGACGGTCCTCGGCCCGTTCAAGCTGGTGCCGCTGCTGGCCGGCGACGCGTCTGGTGACCTGGTCGCCGATGTGTTGGATCACCTCTGGGATGGGCCTGAGACGCTCATCGTGATCAGCTCCGATCTCAGCCATTATCTCGACTATGCCGCTGCCAAGCGCCTCGACGCTGCCACCTGCCGCGCGATCGAGACTCTGGACGGCTCCGCCATCGACTGGGAGCAGGCGTGCGGACGGGTGCCGGTCACCGGCCTTTTGACGCTGGCCCGCCGGCGTGGGCTGGCGGTGGAAACCCTCGACCTGCGCAACTCGGGAGACACTGCGGGCGGTCGAGCGCGCGTAGTGGGGTACGGCGCCTGGCTGTTCAGGGAACCCGGCGCCGGTCCAGGACGCGCTCTTTCTTCTGATGGGGACGCTGCGACTCTCGAGGCGAACGGTTCCACCCTCCTCGTCCGCCATGGCAACACCCTACTGGAAACGGCCGCAGCCTCGATCGATCACGGCTTGCGCTGGAATGACAAGCTCTGCGTGATCACGGCGGACTATCCCGAGGCATTACAAGCTCCGCGCGCCTCGTTCGTCACCCTTAAGGCTCACGGCCGGCTGCGGGGCTGCATCGGCTCCGTAGAGGCCTTCCGCCCGCTGATCGAAGATGTCGCCGTCAACGGCTTCGCCGCTGCTTTCCACGACGATCGTTTCGGACCACTCAGGGCGGAGGAGCGGCCCCACATCGAGCTGACCGTCTCGGTTTTGGAGGAGCCGTGGCCCCTGGCGTTCGAAGATGAAACCGCTCTCCTGGATCAGCTTCGCATCGGGCAGGACGGCCTCCTCATCCGTTGTGACGGTCGCCGCGGCGTGTTTTTGCCCCAGGTCTGGACCACGCTGCCGGATCGCGGCGATTTCCTCCGACAGCTGAAGCTCAAGGCCGGTCTCCCCGCCGATTACTGGTCCGACGATTTTCGCGCATGGCGGTTCGGGGTGAACAGCATCTCGTCCGACGGACGGGCGCAAGCTTTCTGGAGCTGAGCGCGCGACCCGCTTACGATCTTTGTAGCCGCGGGACGTCGGCCGACCAGGAGAAGAGAACATGGGTCGCTTCGGGCTTAGCCAGCCGGTCAGGCGCAGCGAGGATCAGCGCTTTCTCACCGGTACGGCACGCTACACCGCCGACATCTCGCTCCCGGGCCAGGCCCACGCCGTTGTCCTCCGCTCAACCCACGCTCACGCCAGACTGGTCAGCATCGATGCGGAGTTGGCCGCCGCGCTGCCGGGGGTGCTTCAAATCGTCACCGCCGCCGATCTCGCCGCCGACGGGCTGGGCGACATCCGATGCGCCGTGCCGGTCAAAGGGCCGGCCGGCCAACGGATGCCCAGCCCCGGCCGGCCGCTGCTCGCCCGGGAGAGGGTCCGGTTCGTCGGCGAGCCCGTGGCGTTCGTCGTGGCCGAGACGGTTGCCGAGGCACGAGACGCGCTGGAAGCCATTGAGGTCGTCTACGATCCGCTTTCCGCAGTTGCCGGAATCGACGAGGCGCTTGAGGGCGATAGCCGCGGCCGGATTTGGGAGGACGCCCCCGACAACATCGCGTTCTTCTGGCACCGGGGTGACAAGGCTCGTGTCGCCGAAGTATTGCAGCGCGCCGTAACGCGGGTCGACCTGGCGCTGGTGCATAATCGGGTGGTCCCCTGCCCCATGGAGCCCCGCGCCTCGATCGGCGCTTACAACACCGACGACCACCGCTACACGCTTTACACCTCCAGCCAGGGCGGCCACGCGATCAGGGACCATCTTGCGCACGACACATTGAAAATTCCGGCCGAACGCATCCGCGTCATCGTCCCGGATGTGGGCGGCGGGTTCGGCTCGAAGATCTTTCATTACCCGGAGGAAGTGCTGGTCTTGTGGTGCGCGCACAAGCTGAATCGCCCGGTCAAATGGGTCGCCGACCGCTTCGACGCCTTCCTGGGAGATACCCATGGCCGTGATCAACAGAACAAGATCAGCGCCGCATTCGCCGCGGATGGCCGGATCGAGGCGCTCCGCGTCGAGACCGTCGCCAATATGGGCGCCTACCTCAACGAGTACGCGCCGTCGATCCCCGCGCAAACGACCGGCTGCATGCTGTCGGGCGCGTACGCCATCCCCCTGATCTATGCCAGTTGCAACGGTGTCTACACCAATACCACGCCGGTCGATGCCTACCGTGGCGCGGGCCGGCCCGAGGCGACCTACATCATCGAACGGCTGATTGACGAGGCCGCCCGGCAGCTTGCTCTGGCGCCGGACGAACTGCGGCGCCGCAACCTCATCCGGCCGGAACAGATGCCCTATCGCACGGCCTGCGGCCCGGTTTATGACTCCGGCGATTTTGCCCGCAACCTCGACGATGCGCTGAGAGCGGCCGACTGGGCGGGCTTTGAGCGTCGCCGCGTCGAGTCGTCCGAGCGGGGCCTTCTGCGCGGACGCGGGATGTCGTGCTACGTGGAGATCTGCGGGTTTGACGACGAGGAGGCAACGTTGACCTGCGACGCCGACGGCAGCCTCGAACTGCTGATCGGCACCCAATCCACCGGCCAGGGGCATGAGACGGCGTATGCTCAAATCATCGCCGAGGACCTGGGCGTGCCGTTCCAGAGTATTGTGGTTCGCCAGGGAGATACGGACCGCATCCCGACTGGCGGGGGCACCAGCGGCTCGCGCTCGCTTCCCGTGGGCGGTCCCGCGGTGCGAGCAGCTTGCGCCGCGCTGATCGCTCAGGGCGAGACGCTCGCCCGGCACCTGCTGCAGGCGGGCGAGCAGCCCCTGCGCTTCGATGAGGGGCGTTATTATCCCGAAGGCGAACCGGGGGGGCGGAGCATCGGCCTGGCGGAGATCGCCGCGGCACTCGCCTCACCGGAGAACCGGCTGGCTGACTTTCCGGAGACGCGGCTGACCGCCTCAGGGCGGTACCGCCTAGAAGCCTCCACGTTCCCCAATGGCACGCATGTGTGCGAGGTCGAGATCGATCCTGCAACCGGACGCGTGGATGTCGTTTCCTATCACGTCGTCGACGATTTCGGTACGGTGGTCAACCCGCTGCTGCTCGCCGGGCAGGTCTACGGCGGAATCGCGCAAGGAATCGGACAGGCGCTCTTCGAAAACGCGGTCTACGATCGCGATTCCGCGCAGCTTCTCGCTGGGTCGTTTGTCGATTACGCGCTGCCCCGCGCGGCTGACGTTCCGTTCGTCGATTTTCGGACCAACTGTGTGCCGTGCACCACCAACCCGATGGGCATCAAGGGAGCAGGCGAAGCCGGAACCATTGGCGCATGCCCGTCGGTGGTGAACGCGGTGCACGATGCCCTGGCCCCGCTCGGCGTCAGGCCTGTTGACATGCCGCTCACCCCGGAGAAAATCTGGCGCGCCATCAGCTCTGCTGGCGACGCCGCCCAGTCGGCACCAGCGGCGGCACAGCCCCTCCCACCAGCTTAGGAGATCCCCATTGAGCGTTGAGATCACGGCCGAGATGGTCGAACGTGTGCGCGATATCACGTTGCGCGCGGGGAAGGAAATCCTTGAGGTGTATCGTGGCGATTTCGACGTGGCGCGAAAGGACGACGCCTCGCCGGTCACCGTGGCCGACAGCCGGGCCGAAGAGCTGATCCTGGCCGCTCTTCGGCGTGAAGTCACCGATGCCTATCCGATCGTGGCCGAAGAGGAAGTCGCCGCAGGGCGGATCCCCGAAGTTGACGGCGGCCCGTTCTGGCTGGTGGATCCGCTGGACGGCACCAAGGAGTTCATCAAGCGCCAGGGCGAATTCACCGTCAACATCGCACTGATCGAGGCCGGCCAGCCAAAACTCGGCGTCGTCCATGCACCCGCCAAGAATGCGACCTACTGGGGCAGCCCACTCGGCGCCTTCGCCGACATCGAGGGAGCGGGCGCCCAGCCGATAGCCTGCCGGCCCATGCCGTCAACAGGGCTCGTGGCGGTTGCCAGCAAATCGCACCGCAATCCCGAGCTGGAGGAGTTTCTCGCCCGCTATGACCTGGCGGAATCGATCTCCTCGGGCAGCTCGATCAAGTTCTGCCTTGTAGCGATCGGTCGCGCCGACCTCTATCCCCGCACCGGCAGAACCATGGAATGGGACACCGCTGCGGGCCAGGCGGTGGTGATGTTCGCGGGCGGCTCTGTCAGCCGGATGGACGGATCACCTCTCACTTACGGGAAGCCCGGTTTCGAGAACCCGCATTTCGTGGTCCGGGGCGCACCCCCGCGTCCGTGACGGAGCTTGCGTCAGGGCAGGCTCGTTACGGCGTCGTTGCGCCGACCGCCGCCGCGATCGAAGCTGCGGCGGAACTTCTGCGCACGGGCGAGCTCATCGCCTTTCCCACTGAAACGGTCTATGGCCTCGGTGCCGACGCCGGCAACGAGGCCGCGGTCGCCCGCATTTACGCAGCGAAGCAGCGCCCCCGCTTCAACCCTCTGATCATGCATGTCGCCGACATCGCCGCCGCGGAACCCCTCGTGGTGTTGGATGCGCGCGCACGAAGCCTGGCCCAACGCTTCTGGCCCGGACCATTGACGCTGGTGCTGCCGCGTCGCGAAAGCGCCCCGCTGTCGCTGCTGGCCTCCGCCGGGCTCGACACGGTCGCAATTCGTGCACCCAGGAATGCCGTCGCGCAGGAACTGCTGCGCGCTGCCGGGCGTCCGGTTGCGGCACCCTCGGCCAACCGGTCGGGCCGGATCAGTCCGACACTGGCGGAGCACGTGGCGATCGAGCTCGGCGATCAGGTGGCGATGGTCCTTGACGGTGGATGCTGCGAGATCGGCATCGAGTCGACCATCCTGGACCTGTCAGGCGACAGGCCCCGCTTGCTGCGGCCGGGCGGCGTGCCGGAAGAACAACTGGAGGCGGCGCTCGGCCCATTGGCATCTCCGCCAGAAGAGTCCCAAACCGCGCCACGCGCACCAGGGCTTTTACGGCGGCACTACGCCCCCTCCCGGCCGCTGCGGCTGAACGCGACAAGCGCGCGCGACGGAGAAGCGATGCTGGGCTTCGGGCCGCAAGCAGCAACGGGCGCCATCACCTCGGCGGCCGTGCTCAACCTCAGTCAGCGTGGTGATCTGGTGGAAGCAGCCGCCAATCTCTTCGCCATGCTCCGTGCCCTGGACCAGGCGCCCGGTTGTACCGGAATCGCTGTGGCGCCCATCCCCGAACACGGCCTGGGCGTTGCCATCAACGACCGACTGCGGCGCGCCGCCGCTCCCGCCGACGAGTGGAATGACGACCGCGGGCCCGCGGCACCCTGTGTGCTGCCCGGGATCGAAGACGATGAGGCACCCTGAACCGCGCACGGTCCGAAAGCCTCAGGTGTCGCGCACGCCGCCCATCAGATACTCGATGTTGCCGTCCGCTCCATTGATCGGGCTCTCGATCAGGCCGAGGACGCGCCAGCCCCGACGGGCGGCGAGCCACGCCGAGATCCGGGCGCAAACCTCGCTGCGAACCGCCTCGTCGCGAACGATGCCACCCTTGCCGATCTGCGCACGGGTTGCTTCGAACTGCGGCTTGATCAAGGCCGCCAGCCGTGCGCCGGGGCGTGTCAAGGCCAGCGCCGCTGGCAGGGCCAGCATCAGGCTGATGAAGCTCACATCGCAGACAACCAGGTCGATGGGCTCGGCGACCTGCGCTTGCCCCAGTGTTCGGGCGTTCGTGCGTTCCAGGACAACAATCCGCTGGTCTGTGCGCAGCTTCCAGGCAAGCTGACCGCTGCCCACATCCACCGCATAAACGCGCTCGGCGCCGCGGCTCAGCAACACGTCGGTGAACCCGCCGGTGGACGCACCCACGTCCAGGCAAACCAAGCCCCGCGGATCGATAACGAAGTGATCGAGAGCCGCCGCCAGCTTGACGCCACCCCGGGATACCCAGGGATGATCGCGACCACGCACGTCCAGGGGCGCATCTGCGGCCAGCAACATCCCCGGCTTGTCGAGGCGTCGCTCTCCGGAGAAAACCAAGCCGGCCATGATCAGCGCCTGTGCGCGTGTCCTGCTTTCCGCCAGACCTCGCTCGACCAGCATCTGGTCGAGACGGCGGCGTTCGGGCTTGGTCATCGCGGCGCCTTCTGCAAGGCCGAGACATCCTCTCACCCCGACCCTCTCCCGCACGCGGGCGAGGGGGTAAACCCGAAAATCCCTTCGTCCGCTTGCGGGAGAGGGAGGGGCCCGTCGCTCCGGCGACGGGAGGGTGAGGGCGGCGCGACCGAGCCGTAGAACGCGACGCCTAGGCCCGCGCCGCCTCGGCCGCTTCCTTGGTGCGCCCGAGCGCGTTCAGCGCCGCGGCAACGATATGCTTGGCATTCAGGCCCGCGAGATCGTACTGCAGTTCCGGCTTGTCCTGATCGAGGTACACGTCCGGCAGGGTCATCGGCCGGAACTTCACGCCACCGTCCAGGAGGCCGTCGAGCGCCATGAACTGCATGACGTGCGCGGCGAAACCGCCGGCGGCTCCTTCCTCCAGGGTGATCAGTACCGGGTGCTCGTGCGCGAGCCGGCGAATGAGGTCGGTGTCCAGCGGTTTGGCAAAACGGGCATCGGCGATCGTCGTCGAAAGCCCCCGTGCCGCCAGTTCCTCGCCCGCCCGCATGGCCTCTGTCAGCCGCGTGCCGAGGTTGAGAATGGCGATCGAGGTGCCCTCCTTCAGGATGCGGCCCTTACCGATCGGCAGGACCTGACCGCGGGCCGGCATATCGACGCCCATGCCCTCGCCGCGGGGATAGCGCACCGCTGACGGACGATCATCGATGGCGGCGCACGTCGCGATCATGTGCATCAGGTCGGCTTCGTCGGCTGCCGCCATGACCACCATCTGCGGCAAGCACAGCAGATACGGCAGGTCGAAAGCACCGGCGTGCGTGGCACCGTCTGCCCCGACCAGGCCGGCCCGGTCCATGGCGAAACGGACCGGCAACGACTGCAGCGCAACGTCGTGAACCACCTGATCGTAGGCGCGCTGCAGGAAGGTCGAATAAATGGCGCAGAACGGTTTGTACCCTTCGGCGGCCAAGCCGGCGGCGAAGGTAACGGCATGCTGCTCGGCAATACCAACGTCGAAGCAGCGATCGGGGAATTGCTTGGCGAACTTGTCGAGGCCGGTGCCCGCCGGCATCGCGGCGGTGATGGCAACGATCTTTTCGTCCTTCTCCGCCTCCTGGATCAATGCCTTGGCAAACGTCTCGGTGTAGCTGGGCGCATTCGCCTTGACCTTGACCTGCTCGCCGGTGACGACATCGAACCGACCCACGCCATGATATTTGTCGGCGGAGCGCTCGGCCGGGGGATAGCCATGGCCCTTCTTGGTGACGACGTGCACCAGAACCGGACCCGGCTCGCGGTCATCCCGGAGATTCTTCAGAACCGGCAGGAGATGGTCGAAGTTATGTCCGTCAATCGGGCCCACGTAGAAAAAGCCCAGTTCTTCGAACAGCGTGCCGCCCGTAACCAGGCCGCGCGCGTACTCTTCCACCTTGTGCGCCGCCACCTCGAGCCCTCTTGGGAACTTCTTGGCGACGTCCGCCAGCACGTGACGCAGCGAGCGGTACGGCTTTGACGAAATCAGCTTCGACAGATAGGCACTCATCGCGCCCACCGGCGGGGCGATGGACATGTCGTTGTCGTTGAGGATGACGATCAGGCGCGACTGCATGGCGCCAGCGTTGTTCATGGCTTCGTACGCCATGCCGGCACTCATCGCCCCATCGCCGATCACCGCGATGACGTTGTTGTCCTCGCCCCGGAAGTCGCGAGCGACCGCCATGCCGAGGGCGGCGGAGATCGAGGTCGAGGTGTGCGCAGCGCCAAACGGATCGTAGACGCTCTCCGAGCGCTTGGTAAATCCGGACAGGCCTCCGCCCTGACGGAGCGTCAGCATCCGATTGCGCCGCCCGGTGAGGATCTTGTGCGGGTAAGCTTGATGACCGACATCCCAGATCAGCTTATCTCTCGGCGTCTGAAAGACGTAATGCAGCGCCAGCGTGAGTTCGACGACGCCGAGACTGGCCCCGAGGTGGCCGCCGGTGATCGAGACGACCCGAATCGTTTCCTGGCGCAACTCATCCGCCAACTGCAGCAGTTGCTCTTCCGGTAGCTTGCGCAGATCGCTCGGATCGCTGATACGGTCGAGCAGCGCGGGGCTTCCTGAGTCCTTCAACGCGGGTCTCCTCATCTACTAGCGCCGGCTCGGTTGCGGCGACGTGACCATTCCCTCTCGAGCGCCCTCGCCTCAGTGTCGCCGATGGACGACAAACGACGCGAGGATCCGCAGGGGATCGGCACTCTCCGGAAAGATATCGAGGTGCTGAACCGCCTGTTCCGCCAACATTGCGGACTGCGCTCGTGCACGTTCCGCACCCAACACCGAAACAAAGGTTGCCTTGCCGGCGCCCTGATCCTTGTGGGTCCTCTTGCCGACCTCCTCGTCGTTGCCCTCGGCATCGAGAAGGTCATCGACGATCTGGAACGCCAGCCCCAGGTCGTGAGCATACGCGTGCAGCGCGTGCCGGGCACTGTCGGCCGCCTTGCCCAGAATCGCACCGGCTTCGCACGAGAAGGCAATCAGCGCGCCCGTCTTCATGCGCTGCATACGGGTGATTTCGGCGATTTGCAGCGGCACCTCCGCCGCCAGCAGGTCCAGCATCTGACCGCCGACCATCCCGTCACCACCCGCTGCCTTGGCCAGTTCGACCACCAGGTCGCTCCGTACGCGGGGGTCGGGATGGGTCTGTGCATCACCAATTACCTCGAAGGCTCTCGCCAGCAGGGCGTCACCCGCGAGAATCGCCGTCGCTTCGTCGAACTTGACGTGACAGGTCGGCAGGCCGCGACGCAAGTCGTCATTATCCATGGCCGGCAGGTCATCGTGAATCAACGAATAGCAGTGCACCATCTCAATTGCCGCAGCGACCCGTTCCGCAAACGGTCGGGAAACGCCGAACAGGTTCGAACTGGCCATAACCAGGAATGGCCGGATGCGCTTGCCTCCCGACAGGGTCGCATAACGAACCGCCTCCATCAGCCTGGATCCCGGATCCGGCCGGAACGGCAGCAGCCGGTCGAGCACAGCATCAATCTCGCGGGCGTTCTGAGCAAGCGCCGCTTTAATATCCACGTGGGGGCCCTCAGTCGAAGCTGACCGACTCCGAGGTTACAGCGCCGTCACGGCCGAGCACGATCCTCTCGACACGGGACTGGGCCTCCTGAAGCTTTGCATCGCAGTGCCTTTGGAGGGTAACGCCGCGCTCATAGGCGACGATGGCATCTTCCAGCCTTCCAGACCCCTCTTCTAGACGACGAACGATGGTCTCCAGTTCCGCCAGCGCATCCTCAAAAGACAATCGCGAAACGTCATTCTCGATGCTTCCGCTCATCGGGTTCCCCTGCCCACACACGCAGACTTGGTCCTCCCTAGATGGCGGAAGAAACCGCCAGTTTCATTGCGGCAACAGCACCGCCCGTCCCTTGTCGCGGGTTTCGCCTGCGGTTGCAAGGACAATTCCGTGCCAATTCCGCCCGTTACATCAGTACCCTCGGCACCTGTCGCGAAAATACGACGCATCGCGATGGTTGCCGTAGGGATTTCCGGGCGGATCGGCAACAGGCCGGGGCCTGATGGCAACACGATATGATGTGGAGGGGGACCCGGTTCGAAATAGCGCAGAGTCCAATAGGCTGTTGCGCGGCCGCGCTAGTGTCCCATCAGTGCCCGGACATGCGCGGCGACGCTTTCGGCAAGCGCCTGCAGATCATACCCCCCCTCCAACGTCGAGACCACACGACCGCGGCAGCACTTCTCGGCAACCTCCAACAATTCCCGGGTGACCCAGGCGAAATCCGCCGTCTGCAGCCGAATTTGGGCGAGCGGGTCGCGCACGTGTGCGTCGAATCCGGCGGAAATCAGGAGGATATCGGGGTGAAAATTCCGCAGCGCAGGCAGGATCCGTTCTACATAGCCCCGGCGGAACTCTTCCGAACCGGTGCCCGGCTTGAGTTGCACATTGACGATGTTATTGAAAACGCCCGTCTCGTGCTCCATGCCCGTGCCCGGGTAGCAAGGCCACTGGTGGCTTGAGGCGTAGAACAGATCCCGGTAGCGGAACACATGGTTTTGCGTCCCGTTGCCGTGATGGACGTCGAAGTCGATCACGGCAACCCGCTCCATGCCGTGCGCGGCGCGCGCATGCTCGGCGGCAATCGCGACGTTGTTGAAGAGACAGAATCCCATCGCAGCCGAGTTTTCGGCATGATGCCCCGGGGGTCGAACCGCGCAAAACGCATTCCGCGCCTCGCCATTGGCGACGGCGTCGACAGCGGCACAGATTCCGCCGACGGCCCGCAGCGCCGCTTCGCCGGAAAACGGGTTCATTGCCGTGTCGGCATCGAGATGGACGTGCCCGTTGTTGGGGATGTTCTCGAATACCGCCTCAACATAGAAGGGTGCGTGGACCCGTTCGATCTGCCGCAACGTCCCCTTCGGCGCCTCGTTTCTGTGAAGAAACGTAAATTCTTCCGTTTCCAGCGCTGCCATGATCGCCTTCAGGCGAGCTGGCGCCTCCGGATGCCACTCTCCCATGTCGTGATTCATGCAGACGGGATGATTGTACAACAGGGTGGTCATTGCCGCGCCGGACGAGCTCCCCGAACGTATTTGTTAATTCTTAACTAAGCTTTTCATTGTGGTGGTTCGCACCGGCAATTACCACCAAAAACGCAGTGTCCGCATTATTGCGCAACCCAAGTAAGACCGGTGCGCTGAATTGGCGACAGGTTCCTCCCCCTCCCCCGTTCAGCCGACTTTCTTGATGACGATGTTGAAGACGCCCTCGGTCTCGTCGCTCGCAACCAAAGTATGGCCGGTAGTGCGGCAAAACGCGGCGAAGTCGGCTGGCGCGGCCGGATCAGTCGCCAGCACCCGCAATTCATCGCCGGCGGCCAAAGAACGCAGCGCCCGGTTAGCGCGCAGGACCGGAAGTGGGCATTGCAGCCCCTGGACGTCGAGCGTTGCGGCCATCCGAGCTCCGCGGAACGCGTCAGGTTCGCAGCCGGGCTGCACGGTCACGCACGAAAATTCTCGGCGTAGCTCTTTGGCCGCAGAGCGGGTGCATGCGGCTCTTGAATGGCATAGGAGAAGCCATTGCGCTGAGCGTAAGCGATCGCCTCTTCCCGCGTGTCGAACAGCAGCCTTAGCTGGGGGCGTGTATCGCGTGATCCCATCCATCCCATCAATGGATCGGGTACCTGGGGTGCCGCGCGCTCGAACTGCACCATCCACTGGTGAGTCTTTCGGCGGCCCGATTGCATTGCCGTCTTGCTTGGTTGAAAGATGCGAACATCCGTCACGAACGCCCTCCTGCGGCCGACTCGACGACCCGTGGCTAAAGGGTCAAGAACGGCAAAATAGCCGGTTTCCCGCCAGGACGAAAGGATCCGAACACCTGGCTCAAGCGTGATCGAGATAGGTCGCGTGAATGTCGCCCGTCAGCGTCGAGAAGGCCTGAAGGGCCAAGCCGCGGGCCTCATCGATCCGGTCAATGCCAAGGTCGCCTACCGCCGCTTTACCATCGCTTCCGATGATCTTCGGGGCCACGAACCATTCCAGCCGGTCAATCAGTCCAGCGGCTAGAAACGACGCGGCGAGGCTGCCTCCGCCCTCTAAAAACACACGTGTGAGCCCCAGTGATGCCAGAGCCCGCGCCATCGCAACAGGCTCAAGGCCACCCCCACTCCTCTCGGCAGCCGCCACATCGATGACCCTCACGCCGGCCTCAGCCAATGCTGCGCTTTTCGTCGCGTCGGCGGCAGGCGAGGTCAGGATCCAGGTGGGGAACTCCCGTGCCGTACGGACGAGACGGGCTCCGACAGGGGTCCGCAGACGCGCGTCGGCGACGAGACGGACGGGCGAGCGGTCGATCATCCCGGGCAAACGGCAGCGAAGATCCGGATCATCGGCGAGCACGGTGCCGGATCCCACCAGGACGGCGTCATGCCGTGCGCGCAACAGATGTGCCCGGGCCCGTGCCTGCTCGCCCGTGATCCACTTGCTGTCGCCGGTGCTGGTCGCGATGCGCCCGTCGAGCGAGGTGGCCAGCTTCAGGGTGAACAGGGGGCGCCCCTCCCTCACCCGCAACACGAACCCGCGGTTCAACTCCAGGGCCTTATCATGGCAAAAGCCCGTGGCGACCTCTACTCCGGCGGCGCGAAGCTGAGCGATCCCGCGACCGCTGACCCGCGGATCGGGATCCTCCAGGCTGACCACCGCGCGCGCGACGCCCGCTCTGATCAAGGCTTCGCTGCACGGCGCGGTGACGCCGTGATGCGCACAGGGCTCCAGCGAGACGTACGCCGTTGCCCCTCGCGCAAGGCCGCCTGCACGGGCCAACGCTTCCGTCTCCGCGTGTGGACGGCCACCCGGCTGCGTCCAACCGCGACCGACGATGCGGCCCTCGTTGACCAGCACGCACCCGACGGCAGGATTAGGCCAAACCCGACCGAGACCGCGGGCGGCGAGCCTGAGGGCATTCTCTACAAAGCACGCATCGCTGGGTCCGTCGGCCAACGGCGCACCACGCTAGGCGAATGGCCAGGACTGAACAGGAGGGGTCCTCACCGGTCGCCCAGACTCTCGACGAAATCCTCGAAGTCCTTGGCCTCGCGAAAGTTGCGATACACGGAGGCGAAGCGCACGTAAGCGACTTGGTCGAGCTGCGCGAGCTGTTCCATGGCCATCTCGCCGATAACCTTTGACGGGATTTCCGACTCCCCCAAGGTCTCCAACCGACGCTGGATCGAATTCACCACACGTTCGATCCGGTCGTCGTCGACGGGCCGCTTGCGCAGCGCAATGCGCAACGAGCGGAACAGCTTGTCGCGATCGAAGGGAGAACGCTCGCCGTTCTTCTTCACGACCGTCAACTCACGCAGATGGACGCGTTCGAACGTCGTCCATCGCGCTCCGCACGCCGGGCAATAGCGACGCCGGCGGATGGCGGCATGATCGTCGGTGGGTCGGGAGTCTTTCACCTGCGTATCGTCGTGCCCGCAAAATGGACAGCGCATTTCCCTCTACCCCACTTGGTTGATAGGACGCCGACCGACGGCCGGCTATCCGCTAAAAGCGCCTTTACGACCCAGCGTAAATGGGGAATCGGGCGCACAGCGCGGCGACGCCTTCGCGCGCCGCCGTCTCCGCCGCCGCATTATCCTGCGGATGCGCAGCAAGCCCATCGAGGACGTCGGCGATCAGCTCGCCGACACGGCGAAACTCCGCCGGGCCGAAGCCCCGGGTGGTTCCTGCCGGAGAACCCAGCCGAACTCCAGAGGTCACCGCCGGCTTCTGGGGATCAAAGGGGATGCCGTTCTTGTTGCAGGTCAGGCGGGCGCGCCCGAGGCTCTCCTCCGCCGCCTTGCCGGTCAACCCCTTCGGCCGCAGGTCCACCAGCAGCAGGTGGGAGTCGGTGCCGCCTGAAACAATGTCGAGGCCGCGTGCCTGCAGGGTGTTCGCCAGCATCTTGGCATTTTCCACGACCTGCTCCGCGTAGACACGGAATGCCGGCTGCAGCGCTTCGCCGAATGCCACCGCCTTTGCGGCGATCACATGCATCAGCGGGCCGCCCTGTAGGCCGGGAAACACGGCCGAGTTGAACTTCTTGCCGAGTTCGGGATCATCGCTGAGGATCATGCCTCCCCGCGGTCCGCGCAGTGTCTTGTGGGTCGTGGTGGTCACCACATGGGCGTGTGGGACTGGGTTTGGGTAGATGCCCGCCGCCACAAGCCCGGCAAAGTGGGCCATGTCGACCATGAAGTACGCGCCGACCGCATCGGCAATGGCGCGGAAACGCGCGAAGTCGATGATCCTTGGATAGGCCGACCCTCCTGCGACGATCACCTTTGGCCGATGCTCGCGCGCCAGCCGCTCGACTTCGTCGAAGTCGATCAACGCATCTTCCCGCCGCACGCCGTACTGGACCGCCTTCAGCCACTTGCCGGTGATCGACGGCGGCGCCCCGTGCGTGAGGTGGCCGCCCGCGGCCAATGACATCCCCATGAGAACGTCGCCCGGCTGCATCAGCGCCAGGTAGACGGCTCCGTTCGCCTGCGCTCCGGAATGGGGCTGGACGTTGGCGAACGCGCAGCGGAACAGTTTGGTCGCCCGCTCGATCGCCAAGGCTTCGGCGACGTCCACATGCTCGCAGCCGCCGTAGTAGCGCTTGCCCGGATATCCCTCGGCGTACTTGTTGGTCATCACCGAGCCTTGCGCCTCCAAGACGGCCCGGGAGACGATATTCTCGGAGGCAATCAGCTCGATGTGGTCCTGCTCGCGACGCAACTCATCGCGAACGGCGGCGGCGATCGCCGGATCGGCGACAGCGAGAGGAGCGGTGAAAAAGCTCTCCTCGTCAACGATATTGCGGGAAGGAAGAGGCTGCGACATACACGACTCCCGATGAATGCTTCAGGCTGGGTTCGACAGCTTGTCGACCCGCCGGCAATGGCGACCGCCTTCAAACGGCGTATTTAAGAACACGCGGAGGCAATCCAAGGCAACATCGGCGCCGACCATTCGGCCACCGAAGCAGATGACGTTGGCATCGTTGTGCTGGCGCGCAAGCCGGGCTCCCAGTTCGTCGTGAACCAGGGCAGCGCGCACCTCCGAAAACCGGTTGGCTGCGATGCTGATGCCGATGCCGCTGCCGCAGATCAGGACCCCGGCCTCAACGAGCCCTTCCCGCAAGGCACGCGCCATGGCGTAGCCATAGTCCGGATAATCCACCGACTCAGGCCCATCCGGCCCCAGGTCGACCACTGCCCGGCCGAGTTCCCGGAGTTCCTCCTTGAGCACCTGCTTCAAGTCGAAACCCCCATGGTCGCTGGCGATACCAATGGTCCTGCGATCTGTCACTGCCGAGTTCGAGCCTGCGGGTTACGACGCACACCGATAGGGTAGCGCGGGGGAACGTTTAATACCACATCTCGCCTCCGCTGGCCAGCGCCCCACCACCGGCACTTGGGGCGGCCGCGGCAAAAGCCTCTCCGGCTGCAGGGCGTGGAGGGACGCAGCGTAAGGCCCGCGCCCAAGGCCTGTGCTGGAAGCCCGGACGGCTTTTCTTGTTATTCCTATCGTTGCGATCCACGAATACTCCTTTCTTCTTTTTTCACATTGACACTGCCGTGGCACTACGTACTAATACGGACGCCTACCAGCATGTTATTGCAATCAGGTTGAATTACCATGAGTGACAACAACAACGGCGAAGTATCGCGGGATGACGTGCTCCGGATGACTGTTGACGTGGTTGCAGCGTACCTCGGCAACAATCAAGTTCCGACATCACAGATCTCCGACATCATTCTCAGTGTCTTCAATTCGTTGACCAGCCTCGAAGCGGCGCCAAGCGAGGTGACGCTCATTGTCCCGAAGCCGGCCGCTCCCGTTCGCAAGTCGGTGACCCCTGACTACATCATCTGTTTGGAAGACGGCAAGAAGCTGAAGATGCTGAAGCGGCATCTGCGGACGACCTATAACATGACGCCCGACGAATACCGGGCCAAGTGGAGCCTGCCGGCGGATTATCCGATGGTTGCGCCCAACTACGCCCAACAGCGTTCGGATTTTGCCAAGCGCATCGGCCTCGGGCGCAAAGGTCAAGAAACGGAAGCTGCCTAGCCGATCCACCCGGACTTAATCGTATCCTGGCAGCTGTTGGCGGTCGCGGATCGCTAGCAGCTGCCAGGTCATGATTGAGGTCCGGCGAAGCAGGCGTCCGCTGTGTGTTACGCCATTCGGTCACGTCGAAGGCTGCAGAGCCCGGCAGGTCTAGGAGTGGGGCGCCGGGCTCAGGGATTAGCGTCGGGCCGGCCGCAGGGTTGCTATGGGCCTGCTGCCGACCCAACTCCGCCTATTGGACGTAGTCGTATTTTCCGTCCTTCCAGACGTAAAACACGTACCCGGGCGCCTTCACGTCGCCTTTTTCGTCGAAACCGATCTTACCAAGGACCGTCTCGTAGGAACCGCTGCGGAGTTTGTCCTCGACTTTTGTCGGCTCCGTGCTGCCGGCAGCCTTGACCGCATCAGCCCAGGCCTGGATCGCCCCGTAGGTATAGAGGGTATAGCCCTCCGGCTCGATCCCCTTCGCCCGGAATTCCTTGACGACCGGAGCAGCGGCAGGGTTCTTGCGCGGATCGGGACTGAACGTCATCAGCGTGCCCTCGCCCAGCGGCCCGGTGATGCCCCAATACTCCTGTGTGACCAGCGCGTCGCCGGAGATCAAGACCGTGGACATCCCCTGCTCGCGCATCTGCCGCACGATGAGCCCCGCCTCGGTATGGTAGCCGCCGTAGTAGAGGATATCGACCCCGGCCTGCTTCAGCTTGCTGACCAAGGCCGAGTAGTCCTTCTCGCCCGGCGTGATCGTCTCATACAGGACCTCCTGGACTCCGCGAGCGTTCAGTTGCTTCTTAGTTTCGTCGGCTAACCCCTTCGAATAGGCCTGCTTGTCATGAACGATCGCAATTTTCTTGTTCGCGTAATGGTCGGCAATGTAATTGCCGGCGACCTCACCCTGCTGGTCATCCCGGCCGCAGGTACGGAACACGTTCTTCTTTCCCTGCTCCGTCAGCTTCGGATTGGTTGACGCTGGCGAAATCTGGATCACGTTTTCCTCGGCGTAGACGTCGGAGGCCGGTATGGAAGACCCGGAGCAAAAGTGGCCCGCCGCCAGCTTGACACCTTTGGCTGCTACCTGATTGGCAACCGCAACGGCCTGTTTGGGATCGCAGGCGTCGTCCCCGACCTCCAGAACCAGCTTTTGCCCAAGGACCCCGCCCGCCTTGTTGATATCGACAACCGCCTGCTCCGCGCCCGCCTTCATCTGCGCGCCGAAGGCCGCGTATTGCCCCGTCATCGGACCTACAACGGCGATCGGAATATCGGCCCTGCCAGTTGTCGCGCCCACGGCGACAATGATCGCCGCAGCAGCGAGAATGGATCTAAAGAATTTCATCCGCGTTCACTCCTCTGTGTCCCTGTGACCGAAGCTCGATGCGCGTGCGCTCGAAGGTTCCCAGCGCGGTCCCCGCCCGTGGGAGGCGAACCGGTCGCAAGAAGCCATGAGTTGTACTTAACCGCTTGTCAAGAGCGGGGGCTCTCGCGATGCTCCGGATGCAGGGGTTGCCACGCAAACAGGCCCGTCCGACGGTAGAGCCAGGGATACTGACTGACCATCTTGCGGGCGCGCTTCGCGAGGAAAGCGAAACTGCCGAAGAGAATAAGCAGTGCCGTCCCGATCAAATAGCCGCTGGGTGAGATCAACACGCCGTCGAAAAGCCCGTAGATCAGGAAGCGGGCCACCCCTCCCAGCAGCGCGCAATAGACGATCACATGCCAGTAGGGGCGCCAAGTGTCGGCAACGGCCTGGCCGGTCATGAACGCACAAAAGCCGGTCAGCACGCCCGTGATTCCGAGGAAAACACCGAGCGAGGTGCCAAGCAGAGATTCCATCACAGCCCCTGCCCCGTCAATGGCCGCCCTCCAGGTACGCGGCGCGTATTTCCGGATTGGCGAGCAGTTCCCGGCCGCTGCCGGACAAGCTGACCGTGCCGTTGACGAGGACGTAGGCGCGGTGGGCAAGCTTGAGCGCGTGATAGGCGTTCTGCTCGACGAGAAAGACGGTGACCTGCTGCTCCCGGTTGATCTCCTCGATCGTCCTGAAGATCTGCTTGACCACCATCGGCGCGAGCCCGAGTGACGGCTCGTCGAGCAACAACAGCCGGGGCCGGCTCATCAGCGCCCGTCCGATGGCGAGCATCTGCTGCTCGCCCCCCGATAAGGTGCCGCCGCGTTGATCGATCCGCTTATGCAGAATCGGAAACAGCGCATAAACCCGGCTGAGGTCGTCGGCAAGATGTGCGGGATCGCCCGTCGTCGCCCCCATCAACAGGTTTTCGTGCACGCTCATGCGCGGGAAGATCCGCCGACCCTCGGGCGACTGGGCAATGCCGGCCTTGATGATGGCGTGCGTTGGCCAGCGGGTGATGTCCTCGCCATCAAGCCTGATTTGACCACGCGCGGCGCGAGGCTGGCCACAGATGGTCATCAGCAGCGTGGACTTGCCGGCCCCGTTGGCGCCGATCAGGGTGACGATCTCCCCCTGTCGTACCTCCAGGCTGACGCCGCGCAAGGCTTCGATGTTGCCGTAGAAGGTGTGCAAGCCGCTGATCGTCAGCATTTCAGCTTGCGCCCGCTTCGCCTGCGGCCTCATCGCCGATCAGATCTTGGGCCACCTCGGGCGGCAGTTCCTCGTCCTCCTCTTCGCCGAGGTATGCCTTGATGACGGCCGGATCACTTCGCACCTGTGTCGGCGCTCCTTCGGCGATCTTGCGCCCATAATCAAGGACGACGATGTGATCGGAGATCTGCATCACCACGCTCATGTCGTGTTCGATCAACAGGACGCCGATGCCGTGGTCATCGCGAACGGAAAGAAGCAGGGCATTCAGCGATGCGCTTTCTCGCGGATTGAGGCCTGCTGCCGGTTCGTCAAGACAGAGGAGCACCGGTCGGATGCACATGGCGCGCGCGATCTCCAGCCGCCGCTGGTCGCCATAAGGGAGGCTTGCGGCCAGCCAATCGGCGCGTTCCAGGAGCCCGACTTTATCCAACCAATACCGCGCAAGATCGACCGCTTCACGCTCCGCCTTGCGGTACTGGCCGAGGCCCAGCAGCCCCCCGATCGAGAACCACGATGCCCTCATCAGCGTATTGTGCTGGGCAACGATCAGGTTCTCCAAAACGGACATCGCCCCGAACAGCCGGATGTTCTGAAAGGTCCGCGCGACGCCCGCCCGTTGCGGGATGCGGAAGCCCTCCATCTGCTCCAGGAACATCGGCCCGTGCCGCGGATGCTTCAGCGTCAGACGGCCGATGGTGGGCTTATAGAAACCAGTGAGGCAATTGAAGACCGTCGTCTTGCCGGCGCCGTTGGGCCCGATGATCGCGGTGATCCGTTTGTCCTCGGCGGAAAAGGAGACATCGTCCACCGCTGTCAGCCCGCCGAAGCGCATCGTCAGGTGCTCAACGGTCAGCAGAGCGGGGACCGTCTGGGACATTCCGCTGTCGCTCATCCGCCTTGCGCACCTTCCGCGGACGGTGCGCTGCCCTCGCTCCTCGGTCTCAGCCGGATCGTCGGCTCACGGAAGGCGAGCAAGCCGCGGGGCCGCCAGATCATGATCAGCACCATCAGCCCGCCGAAGGCGAGCATGCGGAAATCTTCGAGCTGTCGCACCAGCTCCGGCCCGCCGATCAGGACGATCGCGGCGATGACGACGCCCATCTGGCTCCCCAGGCCGCCGAGAACAACAATGGCGAGAATGATCGCCGACTCGATGAAGGTGAAGCTCTCGGGGCTGACAAATCCCTGTCGGGTGGCAAAGAACGATCCCGCAAAGCCGCCGAACATCGCTCCGATCGCGAACGCGGTCAGCTTGGTGTTGGTTGGATTGATGCCAAGCGAGCGACAGGCGATCTCGTCCTCGCGCAGGCCTTCCCAAGCGCGACCGATCGGCAGCCTGCGGATTCGCAGCGTGAACAGATTGGTCAACAACGCAAGCACGAGAATCAGATAGTAAAGAAAGGTCACCCGGTGCGAGGACGAATAGGCGATGTCGAAAAAAGAGTGAAACGTTGCGCCACCTTCGGCCGGAGCCGACGACGAAAACGGCAGCCCGAAGAACGACGGACGGGGGACGCCGGACAGTCCGTTTGGGCCATTCGTCAGCTTGTACCAGTTAATAAGAATGACCCTGATCATCTCGCCGAAGCCCAGCGTGACGATCGCGAGGTAATCGCCGCGAAGCCGCAGCACCGGAAAGCCCAGCAGGACGCCGAAGCTCGCCGCGAACAGGCCGGCCAGCGGCAGGCAGATCCAGAAGCTCCAGTCGAAATTCAGGGATAGCAAAGCGTAAGAATACGCTCCCACCGCATAGAACGCGACGTAGCCGAGGTCCAGCAGGCCAGCCAGCCCGACAACGATATTCAGCCCCCAGCCCAGCATGATGTAGGTAAGGACAAGGATGGAGACATCGAGGATATAGCGGTCGGTAAACGGCATCAGTGGCAATGTCAGTGCGAACACGATCGCGACCGGCCCCAGCCATCGCGCCAGGTCGCGAAACGCCCGGCCGAGGTGGCCGACCGCAGCGACGCCGCCCGTCTGGCGGTGGACAGGCCGCAGCAGTGCCAGCAGCAATCGGCCGACGAATACGGATGCGACGGCGATCGCAACCCAGCCCCAGCGGGTCCGCAGTTCCAGGCCGGAGGCCTGCTGCACCGTTTCGAATCCCATCAGCGGAACCGCCACCACGAGCGCGACCGCCGCCGCAAGCGCCGCCTCACGCACCGTGGCAAGCAACAAAGGCGCCGATCCGCCGCCTTTTGCGGCTTCCGGCGGCACCGGGCTCATACCTTTTCCGCTTCCGGCCGCCCCAGAAGTCCGGTCGGCCTGAAAATCAGCACGAGAACCAGAATCGCGAACGCCGCCACATCCTTATATTCAATCGTGAAGTAAGCGGACCAGAACACCTCGATCAGTCCGATCAGCACGCCGCCCAGCATCGCGCCCGGCAGCGAGCCGATGCCGCCAAGAACCGCCGCGGTGAAGGCCTTGATGCCGGCAAGAAACCCGATATAGAAGTCGATCACGCCGTAATACAGCGTCACCATCATGCCGGCGACAGCCGCCAGGGCCGCGCCCATGACGAAGGTCGTCGAGATGGTCCTGTCGACGTCGATGCCGATCAGCGACGCCATCTTCATGTCCTGCTCACAGGCACGCTGCGCCCGGCCCATGGCGGTGCGCGAGATCAGCAGCGAAAATGCGGTCATCAGGACCAGCGTCAGCACGATGATGCCGATCTGCAGATAGCTGATCTGAACGACGAAACCGTCCTTCTCCATCAGCATGAAGCCCCCCGGCAGGACGGGCGGCAAGGACTTGACCCGGGCGCCCTGCAGGATCTGGACGTAATTCTGCAAAAAGATCGACATGCCGATCGCGGAGATCAGCGCCGTCAGCCGTGGCGACGAGCGAAGCGGCCGGTACGCGATCCGCTCCAGTGTCCAGCCGTAAACGGCTGTGAAGAACATCGCGCTCACCAGGACGATGAGCAATGCCAGCGGCAGCCACGTGATTCCCAGAACCCCGAGCAGCAGGAACGTGATCAGCGAAATGAAGGCGCCGATCATATAGATCTCGCCGTGTGCAAAGTTGATCATACCGATGATGCCGTAGACCATCGTGTAGCCGATGGCGATCAGTCCATAGATCGCGCCCAGCGTCAGCCCGTTGATCAGTTGTTGCAGGAAGTATTCCACGTGTCCCGATCTCCGGACGCCCCCTGTGTTGCCGATCATGCGAACGAAAGTGTTCGCTCTCGCGCCAGGGCCGGCCCATCACCTCCGCCGCCGTCGGAGCGAACCGACATGCGACCTGCCGCTTATCCTGCCCGGAGACTTCGGCGTGTTATCGTGTTCTGTGCACGCTTGGCGGCGAGGCTTCCCTGCCCCGTCTCGAACCGCACCATGGTGTCGCCGCCGCCTCGCTCTCTGTCAAGGACAAAACACCCGGTCCGTCGGCAACACTGGCTGGCGGATGGCGCCGAAATCATCTTCTCCGGCGATCCATCTGACCGGCGACGACCGCTTGCCAGGCGGCATCAGCTCCGTAATGCCGAAGCCGCAGCCCCGCCTGCCGCCCCGTGAATTGGTGCCTGTTCTCACCATATCTGGTGTTCAGATAGATAACGCCATCGCCAGGGGCGCAGCCATGCCGCATGAAACTGCGCTCATCACGACGATTGTTGTTGGTCTGGTGCTGGCCTTTGCCCTCGGCCTTGCCGCTCAGCGCCTACGGTTGCCGCCGCTGGTCGGATATCTCCTCGCCGGCGTGGCCGTTGGCCCGCACACCCCCGGCTTTGTCGCCGATACCAGCCTGGCGTTGCAGCTTGCCGAGATCGGGGTGATCCTCCTGATGTTCGGCGTTGGGTTGCATTTTTCGATCAAGGACCTGTGGGTCGTGCGCCGCATCGCCGTGCCGGGGGCGTTGACGCAAATCCTGACGGCAACGGCGATGGGAGCGGCCCTCGCCTATTTCTGGGGCTGGAGCATTGGGTCCGGTCTCGTGTTCGGACTGGCGCTCTCGGTCGCCAGCACCGTCGTGCTGCTGCGCGCTCTTGCCGAGCGACGGGCACTCGACAGCGACAACGGGCGCATCGCGGTCGGCTGGCTGATTGTCGAGGACCTCGCCATGGTGCTGGCCCTCGTCTTGCTACCACCGCTGGCGGCGATCCTCAGCGGGGATGCTGTGGAATCGGGGACGTCGTCCGCGTGGGAGGAGATCGCCTTATCCCTCGCTCTGACGATCGGGAAGGTCGCGATCTTCGTGCTGTTGGTTCTGGTCGTCGGCCGCCGGTTAATTCCGCGCCTTCTCGCGATGGTCGCCCACTCGGGCTCGCGCGAGCTGTTTACCCTGTCCGTCCTCGCCATCGCGCTCGGCATCGCCTACGCCGCGGTTGAGTTGTTTGACGTGTCATTTGCACTGGGTGCCTTTTTTGCCGGTGTCGTCCTCAGCGAGTCCGACCTCAGCTATCAGGCCGCAGCGGACATGTTGCCCTTGCAGGACGCATTCGCCGTGCTGTTCTTCGTTTCCGTCGGCATGCTGTTCGACCCGACGATCCTGGTGCGTGACCCCGGTTGGGTGGTGGCGGCTGTGTCGGTGATTCTCTTCGGCAAGTCGATCGCCGCCTTTGCCATTGTCCTGGCGCTCGGGCGGCCCGTAACCACCGCCTCGACGGTCTCGGCAAGCCTGGCTCAGATCGGCGAATTTTCTTTTATCCTCGCGGCGCTGGGCGTGAGCCTCGGCCTGCTGCCGGACGCCGGCAAGGACCTGATCATTGCCGGTGCGCTGCTTTCAATCACCCTCAATCCTTTTGCTTTTGCCGCCTTTGACGGACTGGCGGCCTGGCTCAAGCGCCATCCGCGACTGCTGCAGCGGCTCGAACGACGCGACGCCAGGGTGGCCCCTGCCGAGAGCGAGCCGCTCGGCCGGATGAAGGACCACGCGGTTCTCGTCGGCTGCGGCCGCGTCGGCGAGGCGATCGCCCGGGCCCTGATTATCTGGGAGCTCCCGTTCGTCGTCGTCGAACGGGACCACCGGCGTGTCGAGGAGTTGCGGGCGCGCGGCGTCCGTGTCGTGTTTGGTGACGCAACAGCGCCGGGCATCCTGACGGCCGCCGGCATCGAGGACGCGCACCTCCTGATCATTACCACCGCCGAGGCCCGTGCTGCTCGCCTGCTTCTCGATCTCGCCCGCAAGGCGAACCCGGAGATTGACACCGTCGTTCGGACCCACAGTGAGGTCGAACTCGCTCACCTGGAGGAACAGGGCGTGGGCCTCGCGGTCATGGCAGAGCGGGAACTGGCTCTCGGCATGATGGGTTACGCCCTGCGAAGCCTGGGTCTGAGCGAGGGAGAGGCATGGCTCTTCGTGCAGAGCTCGCGGCGCTTCGACGACATGGGGATCGTCCCGCAGCCGGAGGCGACCGTGGGGGCCCCGGAGTTGCGCTCACACCGGGAGAGCCGGGACGAGACCGGGACTTCCTGACCACGAACTCCCCAGTGTCGGTGTTCGTCCGTTCCCCGCAGGTCGGTTGTGTGGATCCGATGGTCGGGGAGACTGGATTCGAACCAGCGACCCTCTGCTCCCAAAGCAGATGCGCTACCAGACTGCGCCACTCCCCGGCGCGCCAAAAGGTAATGAGTTGATCGGCCGCTGGCAATGCCAGTGGCAGGGACGAACAAGGGACGGATCGGGGTGCGGCCGCGAGGTCAGGCCGCCTGCGTGTCCACCGCGTCCAGCATCCTGCCAATCGTGGTCAAGACGTCGCTCAATCGCAGGATGCCGACGACATGAGCATCACGAGTGACCAGCAACGACAACAGCTTGCCGTGAACCAGTTGCTGCACCGCCTGATCGAGCGAAGCTTTTTCGTCGATCATTTCCTCATGGGAATGCTCGCGCAGCAGGTCCTTCACCGCGATCGTGCGAGCCCTCTCCTTGATGTTGACGAACATCGCGTGCGTCCAGGTAAAGAACTCGTCGATCACCACAAGCGGTTCGACCGGCAGCTCATAGCGCGGTTCCAGGCCGCGCAGAACGTCCCAGAGCGACAGCTTGCCAAGGACCCGGCCGTCCTTTGCCTGCACCAGAACAGCGCGATCCCTTGGTCTGGCCGGATCAGAGCCGGGATCGGTAAGCGCCTTTTCCAGCAGTTTGACGGCATCATACAACGTCGCGTCCTCGGGGACGCGGGTGTACGCTTCAAGCGGCACCATCAGGTCCTTGACGATCTGCATTACCCTGTCCTCCCGCGGTTTCCTCCCTGTCCTTTCCGCTGGGCGGTGCCAGGGATGGTGCGGCCAAGGACTGCAGGACCTCCGTCAGATCTCCGCCCGGCCGCAGCCTCCAGTGTGCCGCATCTCGCGGTCGGTCGCCAGCACGAACGCACCGCCATTCCTCCATTATCCCAACATGTTGAGCCGGAAATGATGGGAAACGTCCGCTTTGAATTGCTTGACGATCTTGAGGGAATCGCGGAGCAGGTTGCGCTCGAACCCCCGCAATTGCTGGATGTCGAGCATGTTGTCGTGGGTCTCACCACGATCCATGGCCGCGAACTGATGGCGCAACCGCAGCATGCCCATGAAATCGAAGGCCTCAATCAGGTCGGCGGTGAAATCTTCGCTGAAGGGTCCGCGGCCGCTCAGCGCCTGGATCCGCGCGATGGTGTTGGTCTCCGTCACCCGGTACTCCAATGCCAGACTCCGCACGCCATGAACGATGGGAAAAATGCCGCCCTTCTTGATGTCGATCCCCTGCCCGCCATCGGCGATCGTTGTGTAGGTAAAGCGATTGAGGAAGCCCAACGGCGTCGGAAACGTCAGCGTCGCTTTGGCGAAGTGACCTGCGAACGCTTCTTCCTGGCCGAGCAGATCGAACAACAGCGCTTTGAGGTCGATCAATAGCCCCGCGTCGCCGGCCACCGGACTGGCGTCGTAGAGAATGGCGAGCTTCAGAAACGCCTCGCCCGTCGGCTGCGCAAGCCAGCGTCGCAGTTCCCGACGATATGCGGTCAGCGTCTGCGCCCATTCCGGATTGGTGACCATGACATTCCCAGCGCACGGCGGGTAACCCATCTCGATCAAGGTGCGTGTGAACGGCTCGGCGATCATCTCGTGCTCGCCGTCTTTCGGCTCACTGCGAAAGATCAGGCCATTGTCCTGGTCCGTGCGCAGCAACTGTTCACCCCGTCCTTCGCTTCCCATCACCATCAGGCAAACGCCCTCCTGCAGTTCGGGAGGGGCCGTCTGCTCGAACACGCGTCGGAACAGTTTCCGATTCAAGTCCGTGACGATGCGGGCGATGTACCGCGGCTTCACGCCGCGTCCGAACAGCGAACGGACAAGATTGGGGATGGCAGCCGCCGCTCCATCGAGATCGGCGCGGGTGCGGGCGCGGTCGAGTTTGCTTGCAATCACATAGGATGAATTGGCGAGATAACCCAGCAGATCGGCCTGTTCGAAGATGCCCTCGATCTCACCGCCCCTGGTGACCACGACGTGGCGGATGGCGTTCTCGGTCATCAGCACCAGCGCGTTGAACAGAAAATCTTCCCGGTCGATGGTGCAAAGGTTGTAGGTGGCGAGGTCTCCGATCGGCGTGGAGTCCGGCAGCCGCATCAGCAGCGAGCGTTCGCGCACGTCGCGTTCGGTAAAGATGCCTGTGGAATCGCCGCGACGCACCAGCAGGGCCGAGACTTCCCGAGCGCGCATGAGACGGGTCGCTTCCAGTATCGACGTCTCGGGGCCGACGAAGATTGCCGGATGCAGGTTCCTCTCGCCGAGACGGGCCAACAGAAACGACGACGCCTCGCGTTGCTGCTGCACCGCCACCAGTGCGTCGAGACGGCGACCAAGGTCGCGCTGGAAATGCTCGCGAAAGCGCCCATTACTGCGACACAGCGCGTGAAACAGTTGCACCGGCATCTGATAGCAAAGGCTGCGCTCGCGGGAGACGAAGCTGTTTTCGCTGCGCCCATTGATCAGAGCCATCGAATCGAAGCTGGAGCCGGCCGCAAAGAGACCAACGGCGCCACTCTGGTCGATCTCCTCGACGACGCCTTCAGCAACGATGTACAGCGCATGGGGCGCGTTCAGCCGCTCCTGGATCTTTTCGCCAGGCGCATAGTTGGCCGGCGTCAGCGAGTCGACGGCGCGCGCGAACTCTTCGCGGGTCAGTTGGTTAAAGGGAGCTACGGTGACTATGAAGGCTTCCGCTTCCGGATTGACCATCCCCGCCCCTGCTTTACGTCGTTCTTCCCGGATCGCCGCGCAACGCCGCCGGCGGGCGGGATCAAGGGTTTGTTATCGGACGGGGAAGCCTTCGGCCTTCGGTGGAAAGCAAGAGCGCCGCCGATTTGTGCCCTCCCGCCCTGGCGGCTCGAATCGCTCGGTAAACTAGCACGCTGCTCCTGCCCGCAACAACGCAAACAGGCCGGAGGATCGCTCCTCCGGCCTGCAGCATAGGCCCCGATCTGGAAGGATCGGAAAAAGTGCTCGGCGCGCCTTACTCGGCGGCCGCGCCACGCGGTTCGCCCAGCACCGCCCGGCGTTCGACCTCGGCGAAGCCCTCCTGCGCCTCACGCTCCGGCGCCAGCAAGGAAACGACGATGCCGACAAGGAAAGCACCGGTCATCGTGTAGAGGCATGGGTTCTTCAGCGGGAAGTAGAACCACTGGCTCTTGATCGCCGCGACAGCCGCTTGATAGGCGGCAACCACATCCGCCGGAGAGCCTGCCGGCGGCGCCTTCGGACCCAACAGATCAAGCTGGATCGTCGGTCCGCAGTAGATCAGCACCAAGGTCGCAATGGTGCCGAAGAGGATACTGGCGACCGCTCCCCAGGTGGTGAACCGCTTCCAGAACACCGACATCACAAGCGCCGGGAAGTTCGCGGAAGCCGCGATCGAGAAGGTCAATCCGACCATGTACGCGACATTCTGACCCTCGAAAACGATACCGAGCAGGATGGCGCAGACGGCGAGGATGATCGACGATGCGCGCGCGGCCACCATCTGTTCATGCTGCGGCGCGTGCCCGCCGCGAACGACATTGACCCACAGGTCGTGGGACAGTGCGCCCGCGCCGGCCAGCGTTAGGCCGGCGACCACCGCCAGGATGGTGGCGAAGGCAACCGCACAGATGAAGCCGAAGAACACATCGCCGGCAATCACCTGGGCCAGTAGCGGAGCCGCCATGTTGCCGCCGCCGCCGACCGCGAGGATATTCTTCTGCCCGACCAGCACCATCGCACCGAAGCCGAGGATGAAGGTGATCAGGTAGAAGAAGCCGATCCAGATGGTCGCCCACATGACGGAGACGCGCGCCGCCTTGGCGTTCGGCACCGTATAAAAGCGCATCAAAATATGCGGCAAACCTGCTGTGCCGAACATCAGCGCCAAACCCAGAGAAACGGCGTCCCAGGCTCCGGTGACCACTTTCGTTCCTGGTTCCAGCACTTTCTGGCCGTAGCAGAACATCTGCGAACCGGCGGGCATCGCCGGATCGCAACCGGTCGACGCTGCCTGCGCAAACAGGTTGACCGGATTGAAGCCGAACTTCGACAGCACGATGAATGCCATCACCGTTGCACCACTGAGCAGCAGCCCGGCTTTGATGATCTGCACCCAGGTGGTGGCGATCATGCCGCCGAACAGCACGTAGATCATCATGACGCAGCCGACAATGATCACCGCCAGCGTGTAGTCGAGTCCGAACAGCAGCTTGATCAGCGTACCGGAGCCCACCATCTGCGCGATCAGGTAGGTAAGCACGACCGCCATGGTCCCGAGGGCGGAAGCCACACGCACCGGCCGCTGCTTCAGTCGGTAGGCCACCACATCGGTGAACGTGTACTTGCCCAGGTTGCGCAATGGCTCGGCGATCAGGAACAGGATGATCGGCCAGCCGACCAGCCATCCGGTGGAATAAATCAGGCCGTCAAAGCCGTTCATTGCCACAAGTCCGGCGATACCGAGGAAACTCGCGGCGCTCATATAGTCGCCGGCAAGCGCCATCCCATTCTGGAAGCCGGTAATCGACCGCCCGGCGGCGTAGAAGTGCTCCGTTGTCTTGGTCCGTCTGGCCGCCCAATAGGTGATGACCAGGGTGGCGCCGACGAAGATGAAGAAAAACAGAATCGCTGTGTAATTGGTTCCCGCACCCATGGCCTACCCCCGCAGATGTGCAAGTTCATGGATCTCGTGATCGTACTTGGTGTTCGCCCAGTTGACGTAAATCAACGTCAACACCCAAGCAGACACGATCACCAACGCGCCGAGAAGGATTCCCAACGAAAGGCCCGGTACGGCGGC
>WBZV01000250.1_pt1 | contig 35816 bp, 36 predicted proteins | sample 5204221 | NCBI WGS metagenome assembly WBZV01 (sample SAMN12344360, study PRJNA552823) | activated sludge metagenome | biome: Activated sludge suspended growth; feature: Nitrification reactor; material: Wastewater; isolation source: activated sludge from nitrification reactor of wastewater...
CCAGGCAGGCGCGGTTGCGGCCGTCCTGCTTGGCCCGGTAGAGCTGCTGGTCGGCGCGCTCGATCCACAGCGCCGCCGAGGAACGCACCCATTGCGGCGCGAAGGCACCGCCGATGCTCACGGTCACGCTCACGTCGACGCCGGGCGCAATGCTCACCGGGCGCGACTGCACCTTGTTGCGCACCCGCTCGGCCACGGTCTGGCCGAAGGCAGGCGGGCAGTTGGGCAGGATCATCGCGAACTCCTCGCCGCCGAAGCGCGCCACCGTGTCCATCGGGCGTATGCACTCGTGCAGCGCCTGGCCCACCGCGCGCAGCACCACGTCGCCGGCGGGGTGGCCGTGGGTATCGTTGACGCGCTTGAAGTGGTCGATGTCGATCATCAGCACCAGCGCCGGCTCGCCGGCGCGCGCCACGCGGTCGATCTCGCGCGCCATCGCCAGCTCGAACTGGCGCCGGTTGGCCAGCCCGGTGAGCGCATCGCGGCTGGAGAGCTCGCACAGCCCGTCCAGCACGGCCTGCAGCCAGCCGGCCGGATCGCTCTGGCGCGTATCGGGCAAGGCCAGCCCCGACTGCTGCAGCAACTGCAGCGCCACGTCCAGGCGCAGCGAGCCGGCCTTGGGCTGTGGGGGCGAGGTGGGGGCGTTCAAGAACTGAAGTCGGTACCGGCTTACATCGCAGTCTAGCAGCGGCCTTCGGCGCCCAGGCTTCGAAATGACGGGTGTTGACCGGCCTTCTCGGGCGTGACGAGTGACCTCAAGAGCTTGCGGGCCGAGTCGATAACCCGGGCAGACCCCGGCCGGGGAGCCCACGCCACGGCCGCCAGAACCCGGGAGAACGGATGAACGCCTTCGCCGCCAACGCCACGAGCCGGAGCACCGCCCCAGCGGCAGCCCCGGCCGCGCCGGAGCAGGAGTTCAGCTTCGCCCAGGCCGACTTCGAGCGCGTGCGCGCGCTGATCTACCAGCGCGCCGGCATCAGCCTGCACGCCGGCAAGCAGGCCATGGTCTACAGCCGCCTGTCGCGCCGCCTGCGCGAGACCGGCCACCGCAGCTTCGGCAGCTACCTGCAGTGGCTGGAGACGAACGGCGGCGCGAGCGGCGAGGCCGAGTGGCAGGAGTTCGTCAACTGCCTGACCACCAACCTCACCGCCTTCTTCCGCGAGGAGCATCACTTCCACGCCTTCGCCGACGACCTGAAGGCGCGCGGCGTGGCCAACCCGCGCATCTGGTGCAACGCCGCCTCCACCGGCGAGGAGCCCTACTCGATCGCGATGACGGTGCAGGAGACGCTGGGTGCCTCCACCGGCGCGCGCATCCTCGCCAGCGACATCGACACCAAGGTGCTGGCCACCGCGGCGCGCGGCGTCTACCCGGCCGATTCGCGCGGGCTCTCGAGCGAGCGGCTGCGCCGCCACTGCCTGCGCGGCACCGGCGCGAACGCCGGCTTCATGCGCATCCGCCCCGAGCTCGCCAAGCTGATCGAGTTCCGCACGCACAACCTGATGGCCGCGCACTGGTCGCTGGGCGAGCCCTTCGACTTCGTGTTCTGCCGCAACGTGATGATCTATTTCGACGCCGCCACCCAGCGCCGCGTGCTCGAGCGCATCCACGCGGTGATGAAGCCCAAGGGGCTGCTCTACGTCGGGCACTCCGAGAACTTCTCCGATTCGCGCGAGCTGTTCCGCCTGCGCGGCAAGACCATCTACGAGCGCGTCTGACACCATGGCCCTCGCCTCCCCTCTCAACAGCGCGGCCGGCTCGCGCCTCGCGCGCCTCAAGGCGCAGGCCCGCAAGCCGGGCGAAGCCTCGTTCTTCTTCTACGACGCGCACTTCAAGAACGACGCCGTGAAGATCCTGCCCGGCGAGTATTTCGTCGACGACGAGGACATCCTCGTCATGACCACGCTGGGCTCGTGCATCGCCGCCTGCCTGTGGGACCGCAACGCCCACGTCGGCGGCATGAACCACTTCATGCTGCCCGACGGCGCCGGCAACGGCCTGGACAGCGGCCGCTACGGCTCCTACGCGATGGAAGTGCTGATCAACGAGCTGATGAAGCGCGGCGCCACGCGCAGCACGCTGGAAGCCAAGGTCTTCGGCGGCGGCCAGGTGATCGCGGGCATGAACACCATGAACGTCGGGCAGCGCAACACCGAGTTCGTGCTCGACTACCTGAAGACCGAACGCATCCCGGTGGTCTCCAAGGACGTGATGGACGTCTACCCGCGCAAGGTGTGCTTCCTGCCGCATTGCGGCAAGGCGATGGTGAAACGGCTCTCGCCGACCAACGCCGAGGCGCTGGTCGCGCAGGACCGTGCCGCCGCGCAGAAGCCGGTGCCGCCGTCCAGCGGCGCGGGCTCGGTGGACCTGTTCTGACCGGCGACACGAGGAGCGAAGAACATGGCCAAGACGCGTGTGGTGGTGGTCGACGATTCGGCCCTGGTGCGCAGCCTGCTGTCGGAGATCATCAACCGGCAGACCGACATGGAGTGCGTGGGTGCGGCGTCCGACCCGTTCGTCGCCCGCGAGATGATCCGCAACACCAACCCCGACGTGATCACGCTCGACGTGGAGATGCCGCGCATGGACGGCATCGATTTCCTCGGCAAGCTGATGCGCCTGCGCCCCACGCCGGTGGTGATGGTCTCGACGCTGACCGAGCGTGGCGCCGACGTGACGCTGCGCGCGCTCGAGCTCGGCGCGGTCGACTTCGTCGCCAAGCCCAAGATCGGCGTCGCCGACGGCCTGAAGCAGCTGGCCGAGGAGATCACCGACAAGATCCGCATCGCCGCCAAGGCGCAGCTCAAGCGCCTGGCCGTGCCGGTGGCCGGCCCGGCGGCGGGCCACGCGAGCCCGGGTGACGCGGCGGCGCCGCAGCGCCCGGCCGTGACGCACTCGCTGGGGCGGCTCTCGACCGAGAAGATCGTCTTCATCGGCGCCTCCACCGGCGGCACCGAAGCCACCAAGGAAGTGCTGGTGCAGCTGCCGCCGGACAGCCCGGCGGTGATGATCACCCAGCACATGCCGCCCGGCTTCACCAAGAGCTACGCGGCGCGGCTGGACAGCTTGTGCCGCATCCGCGTCGCCGAGGCGCGCGACGGCGAGCGCGTGCTGCCCGGCCATGCCTACATCGCGCCCGGCGGCATGCACATGAGCGTGGAGCGCAGCGGCGCCAACTACATCGCGCGCGTGCAGGCCGGCGAGCCGGTCAACCGCCACATGCCCTCGGTCGAGGTGCTGTTCAAGTCGGCGGCGCGCGTGGTCGGCCCGAACGCGCTGGGCATCATGCTCACCGGCATGGGCGCCGACGGCGCGAAGGCGATGCGCGAGATGCGCGACGCCGGCAGCTACAACTTCGCCCAGGACGAGGCGAGCTGCGTGGTGTTCGGCATGCCGCGCGAAGCGATCGCCCACGGCGCGGTGCACGAGGTGCTGCCGCTGACGCAGATTGCGGGGAAGCTGATCGAGCGGCTGCGCAGCACGGTCGGCGCGTCGATGAACCGCGTCTGATCGGTCGACCAGGATCAGTCGGCCAGGAACAGCGACTGCAGATCGGAGAGGAAGTCGAAGCCGCGCGGCGTCGGCTTGAGCCATCCGTTCGCCGGCTCGATCAACCCACGCGTCTGCGCCTCGGCCAGCGGCGCGGCGATCGCCGACAGCGGCAGCCCGGTGCGCTCGACGAAGCGCGAGAGTTCGAAGCCCTCGCGCAGGCGCAGCGCGTTGAGCATGAACTCGAAGGGCAGCGCACGGCGCGCCACTTCCTCGTCGTTGGAGATCGCCGTGCCGGCGAGCGCGTTGTCCATGTAGCTCGCGGGCTCGCGCCAGCGCACCTGGCGCACGACGCGGTGCGGGAAGCTCAGCTTGCCGTGCGCGCCGGCGCCCAGCCCCAGGTAATCACCGAACTGCCAGTAGTTGAGGTTGTGCACGCAGCGCTGGCCGGCCTTCGCGAAGGCCGAGACCTCGTAGCGTTCCAGGCCGGCGCGCGCCGTGCGCTCGGTGATGCAGTCGAGCATGTCGGAGGCCTGGTCGTCGTCGGGCAGGCCGGCCGGCGGCCGCTTGGCGAACAGCGTATTCGGCTCGATCGTCAGGTGGTAGACCGACAGGTGCGGCGGCGCGAAGGCGAGCGCCTCGTCGAGCTCGCGCCCAAGCTCGGCCACGGTCTGGCCCGGCAGCGCGTACATCAGGTCGAGGTTGAAGGTCTCGAAGTGGCGCGCCGCCTCCTCCACCGCCGCGCGCGCCTGGGCCGCGTCGTGCACGCGGCCGAGCGCGCGCAGCCGCGCGTCGTCGAAGCTCTGCACGCCGATCGACAGACGCGTGACGCCGGCCTCGCGGAAGGCGCGGAAGCGGTCGCGCTCGAAGGTGCCGGGGTTGGCCTCCAGCGTGATCTCGGCGCCGGGCTCGAGCGGCAGCCGCGCGCGGATGTCGCCGATCAGCGTGGCGATGGCGTCGGGCGAGAACAGGCTGGGCGTGCCGCCGCCGATGAAGACGCTCACCACGCGCCGGCCCCAGACGAAGGGCAGCGCGGCTTCGAGGTCGGCGCGCAGCGCGTCGAGGTAGCGCGCTTCGGGCGGCGTGCCGCCGTCACGCCACTCGTGCGAGTTGAAGTCGCAGTAGGGGCACTTCTTCAGGCACCAGGGCAGGTGCACGTAGAGCGCCAGCGGCGGCAGCGCGGCGAGCATCAGCGTGCCCGGCCGCATGTAGCGCGCCAGGCGTTCGCTCGTCGATTCAGCCAAGGTGCCAGCTTTCGTGCATCAGCGCCAGCATCTGCGCCGCGGCCAGCGCCCGGTGGCTGTGGGCGTTCTTGGTCGCCGCGTCGAGATCGGCGACGCTCTTGCCGAGCGCCGGAATGAACATCAGCGGGTCGTAGCCGAAGCCGCCGGCGCCGCGCGGCGCCGCGAGGATCTCGCCCTGCCAGCGGCCGACGGCCACCAGCGGCTCGGGATCGTCGGCCGAGCGGATCGCCACCAGCGTGGAGACGAACTTGGCGCGGCGGTCGGGCCGGCCCTGCAGGCGTTGCAGCAGCAAGGCGTTGTTGGCTTCGTCCTGCACGCGGCGCTGCACTTCGCGCTCGCCCACCGGCAATACCACGTCGGCGAAATGCGCCGAGGCCACGCCGGGCTGGCCGCCCAGCGCATCGACGCACAGGCCCGAGTCGTCGGCGATCGCCGCGCCGCCCGTCGCACGCGCTGCATGGCGCGCCTTGGCCAGCGCATTCTCGATGAAGGTGTGGTGCGGCTCCTCGGCCTCGGCCACGCCGAGGGAGCCCTGCGCGACGATCTCGAGCGGCAGCGGCGCGAACAAGGCCTTCAGCTCGGCGAGCTTCTTGGCGTTGTTGGAAGCGAGCACGAGGCGCATCGGCTCAGACCCCGAGCGCCGCCTTCTGCGCCGCCACCAGTTCGCGGATGCCCTTGTCGGCCAGCGCCAGCAGCCTGGCCATCTCGGCGTGCGTGAAGGGCACGCCCTCGGCCGTGCCCTGCACCTCGACGTAGCCGCCCTCGGAGGTCATCACCACGTTCATGTCGGTGTCGCAGGCCGAATCCTCGACGTATTCGAGGTCGAGCAGCGGCGTGCCTTCGACGATGCCCACCGACACCGCGGCGACGAAGCTGCGAATCGGGCTGGCGGCGATCTTCTTGCCGGCCAGCAGCCAGCTCACCGCGTCGTGCGCCGCCACGAAAGCGCCGGTGATCGCGGCGGTGCGCGTGCCGCCGTCGGCCTGCAGCACGTCGCAATCGAGCGAGATGGTGCGCTCGCCCAGCGCCTTCAGGTCGAACACGCTGCGCATCGAGCGCCCGATCAGGCGCTGGATCTCCTGCGTGCGGCCGCTCTGCTTGCCCTTGGCGGCCTCGCGGTCGCTGCGGGTGTGGGTGGCGCGCGGCAGCATGCCGTATTCGGCCGTCACCCAGCCTTCGCCGGAGCCGCGCTTGTGCGGCGGCACCTTCTCCTCGACCGAGGCGGTGCACAGCACCTTGGTGTCGCCGAAGCAGACCAGCACCGAACCTTCGGCGTGGCGGGTGTAGTGGCGCGTGATGCTCACCGGACGCAGGGCGTCGGCGGCACGGCCATTTGTTCGTTGGAAGGACGTCATGCTGCGATTGTCGCAGCGCGCGTGGCTCGCAGCCGGAAGCTCAGCCCTTCTTCTGCTGCGACGAGCGGCGGATCGCCTCGTTGATCTCGCGGATCGAGCGCTCGATCTCGGCGTCGTCGAGCTCGTCGGGCGAGTCGGTGCCGAGCACGCTGGCCTGGATCGTGGAGGCGAACACCTCCTCGCCGAGCGACTGGGTGGAGATGCCGATTTCGCTGTCGTGATCTTCGGCGGCTTCCCACTCGACGGCGAGCACCGAGACGTTGTCGCACTTCGGGCCGCCGTTGCGCAGCGCCTGCTCGACGAGCTCGGGCACGGCGTCGGAAATCGCGTTGCGCGAGAGCTGATCGACGATCTCGGCGTCGGCCACCGTGCCCCACAGGCCGTCGCTGCACAGCAGCAGGCGGTCGCCCGCCTGCAGCATCAGCGGGCCGACGGTGTCGACCACCGGCTTGCCGGGGCTGCCCAGGCAGGTGAACAGCACGTTGCGGTTGAAGCGCTCGCCCATGGGCACGACCTGGCTCATGGTCTCCTGCAGTTCGGAGTAGGAATGGTCGCGCGTGCGGGCGATCAGCTTGTCGCCGCGCACCATGTACAGGCGCGAATCGCCGCAGTGCGCCCAGTAGGCCGAGTTGCCCTGCAGCAGGCAGGCCACGACCGTGGTGCGCGGCGTGTCGATCAGCGCCTTCTGCGTGGCGTAGCGCAGCAACTGGTGGTGCCCGGCGATGATGGCCTCGTTGAGGAAGCGCATCGGATCGGCGAGCGTCGGCTTGGAATCGCGCTGGAACATCGCGGCCAGCGTCTGCAGCGCCAGCTGCGAGGCGACCTCGCCTTCGGGGTGGCCGCCCATGCCGTCGGCCAGCGCGAACAGGCCGGAATCCCGCGTGTAGCAATAGCCCATGCGGTCTTCGTTCTTCTCGCGGCCGCCCTTGCGGCTCACCTGGTACACCGAGAAACGCATTCGTGCCTCGGGCTCAGGCTTTCGCGCCCGTCGTCAGGTTTTCGATCTGCAGCTTCAGCCGTTCGCTGAAGCTCAGCTTGGTGTAGCGGCGCTCGGTCTCGCGCGCCAGCTCCTTCTGCAACGCGAATACGCTCTGCGGGCGCGACAGCGGATCGAGCGACATGCACCACTCCGTCACCTCGATCAGGTTGTCGGAATAGATGTTGCGCAGGCGCGAGAGCGAGAGCGCGAGGCGATCCTTCTCGATGCGCTGCGGCGCGTCGTTGGGCGGATAGCCCTGCATGCAGGCATAGATACAGGCGCCGATGGCGTAGATGTCGGTCCACGGGCCCAGCGTGCCGTCGCGGCGGTACATCTCGGGCGCGGCGAAGCCGGGCGTGTACATCGGGCGGATGAAGTTGCCTTCCTTGCTCAGCACTTCGCGCGCCGCGCCGAAGTCGAGCAGCACCGCCTTGTTGTCGTTGGTGATGAAGATGTTCGCCGGCTTGATGTCCAGGTGCAGCATCTTGTGCTGGTGCACGATGCGCAGGCCGCGCAGGATCTCGTCGAAGAGGCTGCGGATGGTGGACTCGCGGAACACCTTGTCGCGCTTGAGGTCGCGCGCGGTGACGATGAAGTCCTGCAGGGTGTCGCCCTGCAGGTAGTTCATCACCATGTAGACGGTCTCGTTCTCGCGGAAGAAGTTCAGCACCGAGACCACGCTCGGGTGGCTGATCTGCGCGAGCGAGCGCCCTTCCTCGAAGAAGCTCTTCAGGCCGAGGCGATACAGCGGCTGCTTCTCCGGCTTGACCCTCGGCGTGAGTTCGCCCGGGGAGCGTTCCGCCAGCGAGGACGGCAGGTACTCCTTGAGCGCCACCAGATGTCGATCACTGTCTTCGGCCAGGTAGACGACGCCGAAACCACCGGCCGCCAGCTTCTTGATGACCTGATAGCCGCCCACCACCGTGCCGGAAGGCAAAGGTGCTGGTTTGGGCTTTGACATAATCGAGTTTTTCGAGGGGAAATGGGCGAATGGCAGTCTACAGCATGACCGGCTACGCCAGTGCCAGCGCGGGCTCCGCGGCCCCAGGCGACGCGGCCGGAAATGCGCAAAGCGACACGCCGCGCGCACCTTCGGCCGGCGGCAGCGTCAGCATCGAGTTGCGCAGCGTGAACAGCCGCTTCCTCGACCTCGTGCTGCGCCTGCCCGACGAGTTCCGCGCCCTCGAGCCCGCCTTGCGTGATCTGGTTGGCAGCGCGTTCCGCCGCGGCAAGATCGAACTGCGACTGAATGCACAGATCGAGGCCGCCAGCGCCTGGCCGCAGCCCCAGCCCGAACAGCTGAACCGCCTCGCGCGGCTGGAGAGCACGGTGCAGGGCTGGTTGCCGAAGGCCGCGAGCCTGTCGGTCAACGAGATCCTGCAGTGGTGCCGCAGCGGCACGGCGGCCCCCAAGCTCGACGAGGCCGCGCTCGAGGCGGCCAGGCGTTGCATCGCCGGCCTGCGCGACGCGCGGGCGCGCGAGGGCCAGCGCCTCGTGGCCATCCTGATGGAACGCGTGCGGCGCCTGCGCGAACTGGCGACGCAGGCCGAGCCGCTGGTGCCCGCCGTCGTGCAGCGCCAGCAGCAGCGCTTCGTCGAGCGCTGGCAGGAGGCGCTGGCCGTGGTCGACGCCTCGGCCAGCGTGCCGCGCGAAGCGCTGCAGGAGCGCGCGATCAACGAGGCCGCGGCCTTTGCCATCCGCATCGACGTGGCCGAGGAACTCGCCCGCCTGCGCGCCCACCTCGACGAGATCGAGCGGCTGCTCGGGGCCGGCGGCGAGGTCGGCAAGCGGCTCGACTTCCTCATCCAGGAGCTGCTGCGCGAGGCCAATACGCTGGCCTCCAAGGCGGCCTCGCTGGAGCTCACCAACATCTCTGTGGAGATGAAGGTGGCCATCGAGCAGCTGCGCGAGCAGGTCCAAAACATCGAGTAGCTTTTCGGGGGGTCCCAAGGGGTCCCCGAAGTTGAGCTAACCCACTGTCGTGTAAGGATATTTTGTCCCGGGCCGTCCCAGGGCGTCGCAGCGAAGCGCGCGCAACCTGTGGGGTTTATGGTGGGGTTTTTCGGGTTCGCGGCGCTCTTGGCGTGCGCACCCGACAAAAAACCCCACAGCCTCACAGGAGCCTCTGGGACATGAACCGACAGCAACGACCCATCACTGACCGCGAGCTCAAGGCCTGGCTTGGCGCCGGCCCGGTGGACCGCGGGGTTGGCGAAGGACTGACCTTCGTCGCGAGCGCCACCGCCGCGCAGGCCGGCAAGGCTTCGTGGATCCTCCGCTTCCGACTCAACGGACGCTTCAAGGAGAAGGTTCTCGGGCGCTATCCGGAACTGTCGCTGAAGGACGCGCGCGAGCGGGCCCGGCAGGATCGCGCGCAGATCGAACGCGGCGTCGACGTCGCCGCAGCCAAGCAGGCCGAGAAGGCGCTGCTGCTGGAAGTGCCCACCGTGCAGCGGTTGGGCGAGGTCTGGTTCGCGAAGTACATCCAACCGCGCTACAAGCATCCGGAAGTCGTCGCCCGCGTCCTGCGCAAGCACATCAATCCCGTCATTGGACCGGTCGCGCCGCCCGACGTGCAGCCGGCCCACATCGACCGCGTGCTGACACGCATCGTGGCCGGTGGAGCACCGACCGTCGCCAACGATGCGCTGCGCTACATGAGCCGCATGTTCCGGATGGCCGCCCGCAACCACTGGATCGAACGCAACCCGGCGGCCGACTTCGACCTGGTGGATGCTGGCGGCGACGAAGTCTCACGCGACCGCTGGTTGACCGTCGAAGAGCTGCAGGAACTTGCCCGCGCGATGCGGACAACGCCGAACTTCGGGAGAGAGAACGAACTGTCCGTGTGGTTGCTGCTGGCCCTGTGCGTTCGCAAGATGGAGTTGCTGTCGGCGCGGTGGGACGCGTTCGACCTTGACGCGGGCATCTGGACCCTGGCCAAGGAAAACACCAAGACCCGCTCATCCATCCGCATCCCCCTGGCCGAACCCGTGATCGCATGGTTGAAGGAAGCCCGAATCTTCTCGTTCGGCAAGCCCTTCGTCTTTCCGGCGCGTCGCCTTGTCAGGTCGCGCATGGGCGTGGAGCGCAGGAACCGGTACGAGCATGTTGGCCCCGACACCCTCAACGTCGCGCTCAAGCGCCTCAAGATCCTCGACATTGAGCACTTCACCGTGCACGACATGCGGCGGACCGCGCGGACGCACCTCGCCGGAATGGGCGTTGATCGGTTCGTCGCTGAGCGCTCGCTCAATCACAAGCTGGGCAACGTCGAAGGCATCTACGATCGGCACGACTACTTCGCTGAGCGGGCTGCTGCGCTCGGCGCTTGGGCCGCTCTGCTGGCGAATGTCGAAAAGGGCAAGCCGCCTACGGGCCTGGCGAGATTGCCCCAAGCGGCTACGAGAAGGACCAGGCGCACGCATGCGCTCGCCAGCTCATGATCCCGTACGGCATCGAACGCGCGTGCCGGGTCCGCTGTCGAGCGTCCTGCTCCCTCACGCGCCGGCCTCGAGCCATGCAGGATTTCGGCCCGAATCCAGCACGTCGCCGATCCCGCTTGCATCCTAGAGTTGCCGATATGCCTCTCACCGGAGACAGCCTGTGCAACGCAACCCGTCTCAACCAATGCCCCGACGCACCGAGGCCGTGACGCCAGTGTTCCTGCGCATGCCCACCGTCATGAGGATGACCGGCCTCGGACGGTCGACCATCTATCGGCTCATCGCGGAGCGCAAGTTCCCGAGCCCGGTGCGCCTCGGTCCCCGCGCGGTGGCGTGGCGAAGCTCCGACCTCGATGAATGGAGCGAGGCGCGGCCTGTCGTCTCGCACTGAAGACACGCCTCGCGTTCACGATGCGCTTGGCGGAGTCAAGGATCAGGCGGTCATCGCGATCTTGAGGACGGCGCCGATCAGCAGCATCGCGCCCAGCACCTTGCCCCAGCGCCAGGTCGTGAACCAGTAGCGGTGGTTGACCCACAGCGCCCGGTGCAGGCGCCCGAGTGCGAGCAGCACGGCCAGCGCTGTGACGAACGGGCCGACCAGGCCAGCAGGCCCCGGCACCTGCCGGGTCAACAGCACCCACATCAGCGGCCACGCGACCGCATCGATGGCCGCGAGCAAGCGACGGCCGGGCCAGTCAGGCGCGTCCGGCCGGGGTTCGCGAGCAACCAGCAGCCACATGACTCCTCCGACCCGGATCGCGCGGGCGGGTTCAGCCCGCCCAGGCGTTCCGGTCAACCTGGCGATCGGCGCAGCGACTCGGGCAGCCAGCGCGTGCCGGCCAGCCGCGATGCCGCTGCGCTCACCAGCGCATCCTTCTTCATCGCCTCGACACCACCACCGGCCAACCCGGGCCCGGCCTCCTTCAGCGCCGCGATGATCTGCGCCTTCGGCACGTGGTTCAGGTAGGCCTCGGCGGTCGGCTCCCACCAGTCGGCCATGTCCAGGCCGAGCGCCGCTGCGATGGCGTTCGCACTGCCCGTCGCGCCCGCACCCGGCAGCGCATTCACCGTGAGCGCGCCGCACAGCGCGAGCAGGTCGATCAACTCGGCCTGGGGCAGATTGATCAGCCACCCAAGCCACTCGCCCTGGTCCTCGGGCAGGCGGGCACGCCACACTTCCTTCGCATGCTGCACGGCCCGCCAAGCCCGACTGGTCTTGAGATCGTCGGCCATCGCTTCCAGGGCGAACGCCGACAACTGCGGCGTCACCTGCAACGCCGACACTTCGCGCGGGTAGTCGGCGCCGAAGGCACGCAGCACGAACACATGCACCACCGAGGCCAGGGCCACCGCCGTGTTCTGCGCCAGCATCGCCTGCAGCGCCATCGTCCGGTGCGCTGCGAGGCGCTTGGTCAGCGCATCGCAGCACCCTTGCGTGCGGCACTCCGGTGCCATCGACATCGAAGGCGTGCCTTCGTCGTCGCCCGCGTCGCCGGGGTCGCGATGCTCCTTCGCGCCTTTCGCGCGCACCGCAGCCGCGATGGCCTTGCGATCCTCGTCGCGCACCAGCCCACGCATGACCTCGACATCGCCGTCGCGGCCGATGGTGACGATGACGCCGGCATGGGTCTTCTGCTCCGGCGTCCAGGTCTTCAGCGCTTCGTGGATGACCTTGCGCCGCGCCGCGATGTCCTGCTCTTCCAGGTCGATCATCTCGGCCTCATCGGGCGACCACTCGGGCGCATCGTCCAGCGCCTGCGCCTGCTGCTCCAGTTCGGCAGCGCGCCGGTCCAGCGCATCGAGTTCCTCCTGCTCGGCGGCCGTCGGCTTGCGATTCGTGTGCACACAGGGCGCGAACTGCCGCAGGGCCATCGAGTCCACGCTCAGCCGCCCCTCGACCCACTTCCATCCTTCCTCGCGCACGGTGGCGGCCAGCATCTGCAGTTTCTCCGTCGCCAGCCGCTCCAGCAGCGCCGGATCCGACAGGAAACGGCTCTGCTCGTCATCGAACAGGTCGCGCCGCACGACACCGCCTGCCGACTCGTAGGCCTCGATGCCGACGAAGCGCACCAGCGCGCTGCCCGCGGCCTCCACCTCGCCGACCGTCAGCAGGCGCCGCAGCGCGGCCGGCGTCTTGTCCCAGGGCTGCGCGTCGAACCAGGTGCGCTCCTGCACCGCGTGGTCGTCGCTCAGCGTCAGCGCCATCAGCTGGTCCAGGTTGATGCCGTCCTCGCGGTACAGCGCCAGCAGCTTCGGCGACAGCGCCGACAGCTTCAACCGCCGCTGCACCGTCAGCACCGACACGCCGAAGCGCGCTGCCACGTCCTCGACGCCCTTGCCTTCGTCGATCAGGGCCTTGAAGGCCTCGAACTCGTCGGCGGGATGCATGGCCTCGCGCCCGCTGTTCTCGGCGAGGCTGACCTCCAGCGCGCGCTCGGGTGGCACCAGCTCGCACAGCACTTCGTGTTCCATGGGCAAGCGACCGCGCTGCTGCAACAGCAGCATTGCGCGGCGCCGCCGCTCACCCGCCGCAACCGCGAACTTCAGCTTGCGCGACTTGCCCCGGCCGACCTCCTGCTCGGTGACCACCAGGTTGTGCAGCAGGCCCTGCGCCTCGATCAGCGCTGCCAGTTCCTCGACCTGTCCGACCGAGTGACGGCGGACGTTGAACCGCGACGGCACCAGGCTGGCCAGCGGCACCGAGAGCAACTCCTTCGTGTGTTCCATGATGACGAACTCCATAGGTTGATGACACTCCGCGACCGTCTCTCGACAACGCATCACGGCGGCACGCCGGGCCACGGCACGGCCTTACTTTCGAAGGACGCGGCAACCGTTCGTAAGAACTGTCGTCCCGCACGGTCCTTCGCGATGTCGCATCGAATTCGCACGTCGTTGCCCTTCTGAAACCATCCAGCGCCTGCCCCAATTTCCGAGGGAGCCGGATTGGCTGTTGATCCCTCGGCGTTGGGTGAGCTGTGTGCTGCCCCGCATTCGTCGGTCGCCGTGCGAGACCGAGAGCGCTGCGAAAGAGCGCGGGCGCAAGGGCACCGTGGCATTAATGGCAGGGGCCCGCCCGAGTGAAACGAGGGTGGGATGGAGGCCGTTCATCCGCGAAAGGCCCTTGCGAACGTGCGCGCAGCGCTACGGTTCGCACAGCAGGCGAGCGATGAACGCGGGCGCGCTCATCCCGCCGACGAGGGCCTGGAACGCACCAGGAAGTGCTAACTTGGCAACGGTAGGGACTGCCTGTCCTTCACCACAAAGTCCGCAGCCTGGGACGTTATGGGACGGAACAGCTTCGCACGCCACGGTAACTGGCGTCACAGGTTCGATACACGCGGATCGTGGACAACGCACGCCCCGATGCACTCGAATCCGCTTATAGCGGCTGCCCATCCTGGCAAGCCGCCGCACAGCCGCCGCTCCGAGCGGTCCAACGGCCGTCAAGGCCCGCTGGAGCCACGGATGAGCACTGAATGCCGCCCCAGCGCCGCACCATCAGTGGCGCCGATCGAACTGCCGTCGCCGCTCGGCAAGCGACGCATCGATCGCATCGATGAACCTGCCCGGCCGCTTGGGGCGAAGCGCGCTGCGCTGCAGGTCAGGCGACAGCGGGCGGCCGGTCCCGTCGCTCGATCCACGGTGAATGACCATGCGAACCAGCAGGACCGGCGTACCTTGGTTTCGAAGGATGCCTCCGTCACGTTCACCCTGCGTGCTACGGCAATCGGGCTCCTGATCGAACGAGCGCAAGGCCAGCATCTCGGCGCGCGTCTGGTGCAGACGATGGTGTTTGCCGATGCCGGTTCGTTCGAACGGTGGTGTGCTTCGGAACCCATCCGCTTCGAAGACCCTGTGCTGTACGACCAGCTCCGTCGTGAAGGCCATGAAGCACTCGGCGGCAAACGGTGAACCGCAAACCCTGGCCGCGTTGACACGCTCGCCGGAGTACGGTGCGCGCCTGATCGAGATCCTGCCCGCCATTGGCGATGCGCCGAGCACCGAGGGCGCGGTGGACCTGTTCCGCCAGGCCACCGCGCTGCTGGGTGCGGATGCCGGCGTCTTCATGAGCTACCTGCGCGACGATGCGACCCGTGCGTCGTACCGGTCCCTGCTGGCCTGCGACCCGCTGTGGGCATCGGAGTACGCCAGGCGTGGCTGGCACGACCACGATCCGTGGCTGCGCCATGCCACCCATGAAACCGAGCCGGTGCGATCAAGCGAGCTACAGCTGACGTCCGCCAACGAAGAGGCGTTCGTCCAAGCGTCCGCGGCACTGGGGTTCGCGTCGGCGGTCATCGCCCCGGCGCCGACCTGTGCGGGACAGTCGCGCATCGGCGTACTCTGTCTCGGCTCGAACCGCACTGGGTTCTTCGACGATGACGGCTACGGCAAGGTCCGCGTGCTCGCGCGATCCCTCTCGATGGAACTGCACCGCTGGCTGCTCCGGGCCATCCGCAATGAGTTGCTGACCAAGTCGCGGCTCAACGCGGCCGACATCGAGCTGCTCAGGCACGAGGAGGCCGGGCACACCAGCAAGGTCATTGGCGCCGCGCTGAACATCGAGGCGAAGACCGTCGACTGCCGCTTCCAACGGATCAGTGCCAAGCTGGACGCGCCGGACAGGCGCACGGCAATGCGAATCGCCAAGCTATACGGCCTGCTGTAGTTTCGTTTCGGGGTTAGGAGGATGTGCGACGCGGCCCTTCGATGCGTTCGCGGCACGATGCGCAATCACGCTTTCGCGGCCCCCGAGGTCAGCAGCCGATCAACTTCCATCTGCACTGCTTCAGCGCTCAGGGAGTCGAGCTGAACAAGTTGCTGGTGCCCGGTCCAGTGAGATGGGCCCGGCTCGATTTGCAGGTGGCCCTTGATGATCAGCACCAGGGCATCGCGCAACTGTCCATTCGCAGCCAGCGTGCGCCAGTCCGACAATGCCGTTGTCGCGGGCGGCACCACGGATTCGGCGATGGCAGGGAGAAGCACGTCGATGTCGGTGCCCATGGATCGTAGACGCTCGAGCCAAGCCTGGGCTCGGACGGCGAGCGGGACTTCGAGCCAGTAGCTGTCCGAACGCTGCAACGCATCGCGCAGCGAAGGGGCCAGGGCTAGCCTTCCGAGGTTATCCATCGCATCGCGGACCCAGACTGGCCGCCGTGGATCGAAGCGCCGAAGTGCGTGGAGCAACGCCGAATCGAACGCCGATTGCGAGGGAGTCTGATCGCCCGCAAGCGTCAGGCCCGGTATGAGCCGTTGCCCCGCCAAGTCTGTCGGATCCAGGACCTGCTCACCGAGCATCGCAAGTCTGTGGAGCAGCGGGCACAGGCCCCCCACCGGCGGAGCGACCAACCGCCGAAACGTCAACGCGCGCGGCAGCACCTCCAACCCGGCATCGACCCAGCGCCGATAGTTGCCCCAGCCCCCGCCGAGCACGTCCACTCGGTACCCCATGGCCTTGAGTGGATCGGCCCAGACCAGGCTGTCGAGGCCACCGCGGTCGCAGTAGACGAGCACCGACGCATCCGCACTCAGGCCACCCAGATGTCCGGCAAGGGCGTACGGAATCGACGGCTCGATATCGCCTGCAACCGGCGCGCGCCCTTCCGCTTTGGAGACGTTCAGGCGCTGCGCGGCCACCGGCACGTTGACCGCGCCCGGAATGTGGTCCTCCTGGTATGCCTCGGTACTTCTGGCGTCGATGACGAGGCCGTAGGAGTCGAACTCCTGGACCTCGATCTGGTGCGGATGCACCAGAGAGTCGAGAGACGCCAATTGCGTGGGCATCGTTTTCGACCTGCGCTCGCAGTGCTGGAAATCGGCCCGAATCCAGCATCGGGTCGACAGGTTTTGAGTTCTAGAGTGACTTCACGGTGATGTGCGAGCCGGCAAGGGATGCCTCCTCCGAACCATCGCCGAACCGAGGGCCACACACCATGGACAAGCCGACGAATGTAGACCTCTCCTGGGTTGCTGCCAAGCATCCGGAACCCGCCCTGACGAGCTGGCTGCGCATGACGCTGGCCGGCGCCCTGGTCGCCTTCCTGGCGACGCTGGCCGCACTCGTGCCGACATCCGCACACGCCGTGGACGGCTGCAAGGTCCTGCTGTGCCTCGCCGCGCCGAGCTGGCGGTCGATCCCCGAGTGCGTGCCGACGATCAACCAGCTGCACCGCGACCTGGCGCGCGGCAAACCGTTCCCGGTCTGCTCGATGGCCGGCGCCGGCAACTCCGCGAGCAACACCTGGGCCAGCGCGCCCGGCTACTGCCCGCCGCAGTACACCCGCGTGTTCGAAGGCGAGAGCGGGCCGATTTACTCCTGCGACTACGCCGGTGCCGTGACGGTGAACATCAACGGTGCGCCGTTCACACGGACGTGGTGGAGCATGGGTGGCGACACGGTCACCGAGTTCACCCCGGCCGCGAAGGCACAGCTCGGCACCTGGGACACCAAGTTCGACGACGACTACGCCGCGTGGTTCGCCGCGTTGCCGCCGCCGGCTCCGGTCGCCGACTCCGGCTATTGAGGCACCGGGCCATGGATGCCTCCGTCTTCCTCGCGCTGGCGCTGGCCTGTGCACCGCAGGTGCACGCCGACACGGCGCGGGCCCTGGTCAGCGTCGAGAGCGCCTTCAACCCGTGGGCGATCGGCGTGGTCGGCGGAGCGCTGCTGCGCCAACCGCGCAATCGCGCAGAAGCGCTGGCCACGGCCAAGGCGCTCAAGGACGGCGGCTGGAACTTCAGCGTCGGCCTCGGACAGATCAACGTTGGCAACTTCGATCGGCTTGGCCTGACCGTGGAATCCGCCTTCGAGCCCTGCGCCAACCTAGCCGCCATCCAGACGGTGCTCGGCGAGTGCTTCGAACGCGCGAGCAGCACCGCGTCCAAGGCCGTGGACCAGGTGGCCCTGCGACAAGCCCTGTCCTGCTACTACAGCGGCAACTTCGCCACCGGCTTCCGCGACGGCTACGTGCGCAAGGTTGTCGTCGCCGTACGAACCGTTCTCACCGCCCAAGCAAAGGAGCAGCTATGAGATCCCTCGCATCGATCCGGCGCGCCGCGCCGGCACTGGCCGCCCTGATGCCGGCCGTCCTGTCACAGGCGGCCCTCGCCCAAGGCTTCGACAAGATCAACACCACGGTCACGAACGTCAACACCATCCTGGTGACGATCTCGATCGCGGTGGTGACGATCGCGATCATCTGGGCCGGCTTCAAGATGATCTTCCAGGGCGCCCGCCTGGCCGATGTCGCCAACGTGCTCATCGGTGGCACCCTGGTCGGCGGCGCCGCGGCCTTCGCCAGCTACATCGTCACCTGACGAACTGACGAAGGACGGGGGCCCGACCATGCAAGGCGAAGCCATCTACAAGGGCGCCACGCGCCCGGCCATGAAGCTGGGCATCCCGCTCGTGCCGCTCGTGGTGCTGTTCGGCACCGGCTTGCTGCTGATCATGTGGGGCGGCACCCTGGTGAGTTGGTGGATCGCCCTCGGCGTGGTCGTCGCCTTCCTGCCTGCGCTGCTGTGGATGCGCTTCGTGACCTCCAAGGACGACCAGCGCTTCCGGCAGATGTTCGTCGCCATGAAGCTGCGCCTGCACGACCGCAACCGCCGCTTCTGGCACGCGCGCAGCTATGCGCCTACCCTCTACCGGGGAGCCCGAGATGCTTGGCATGTCTAAAGCCAACGGTGCTGACACCCGGCCGGGTCGCAGTGGCTTCAGGCCGCGGCACTGGGCGCAGGCCCAGGCGGAGAACCCGCTGGCGCGCTTCATCCCGTTCTCGTCGCTGGTCAGCCCGAACGACGTGATCACGCGCGGCGGCGACTACTTGCGCGTCTGGCGGCTCGACGGCGTGGCTTTCGAGTGCGCCGACGAACACCAGATCGGCGAGCGGCACGAGGCCCTGTGCAGCCTGCTGCGCAACCTGGCGGGCGGCCAATGGGCGGTGTGGACCCACCGGCTGCACCGCGTGGTCAGCGACAACCTGCAGGACCCGACGCAACCCGGCTTCGCACGCGACCTGTCCCAGGCCTACCAGGCCAAGCTCGGCGAGCGCCGGATGATGAGCAACGAGCTCTACCTGACGCTGGTCTACCGGCCGAACGTGTCCCGCGTGAGCCGCGCCCTCCAATCTACGCAGCGCACGCGCGCCGCCATCGCGGAAGCCCAGGCCGAAGCCCTGCGCGTGATGGAAGAGCGCACCGCGCTGGTCGGCCGCGTGCTGCGCGGCTTCGGCCCCGAACTGCTGGGCACCCGCGAGCGCCGCGGCCGGACCTACTCCGAGGTGGCCGAGTTCCTCGGCTACCTAGTCAACGGCTGCTGGCGGCCGATTCCGATGACCGCCGGGCCCCTGTACCGGACCCTGCCCACAGTGCGCCTCTCCTTCGGCGGCGACAAGCTCGAGTTGCGCCAGGGCGACCAACGCCGCTACGCGGCCCTGGTCGACATCAAGGAGTACGCCGACGCTGTCGAGCCCGGCATCCTGAACGCGCTGCTCTACGAGGCCAGCGAGTTCATCGAGACGCAGAGCTTCTCGATCCTGCCGCGCCGCGAGGCGATGCGCGCCCTCGAACTGCAGCGAGACCAGCTGATCGCCAGCGACGACGTGGTGGCGAGCCAGGTCGCCGAAATGGACGTGGCGCTGAACGAACTCGGCGACGGCCAGTTCTGCATGGGCGAGTACCACTACAGCCTCGTCGTCTTCGGCGAAGACGTGGCCGATGCCGGGCGGCGCGCGGCGCAGGCCATCGGCGCCGTCGGCGAGGCGTCCAGCCTCCAGATGTCTCCGGTGGACCTGGTGGCCGATGCCGCCTGGTTTGCGCAGATGCCCGGAAACTGGCAGTGGCGGCCCCGGGACGCCAAGCTCAGCTCACGGGCCTTCGCGGCGCTGTCCAGTGGCCACAACTTCGCCCGAGGCAAGCGCGACGGCAACCCCTGGGGCGAGGCGCTGGCCCTGTTGCGCACGCCCTCTGGGCAGCCGTTCTACCTGAACCTGCACAGCAGCCCCGAAGGCGAAGACTCGGCCGACAAGAAGCTGCCGGGCAACACGCTGATCATCGGCTCGACCGGCGTCGGCAAGACGACGCTGGAGATGTTCCTGCTGACGCTCACGCGCAAGTGGGACCCGGCGCCGCGGCTCGTGCTCTTCGACCTGGACCGCGGCTGCGAGATCGCGATCCGCGCCCTGGGGGGCCGCTACTTCACCTTGGAGGCCGGCAAGCCCACCGGCTGCAACCCGCTGCAGCGGGAGCCGACACCGGCGCGCATCCAGTTCTGGGAGCAGTTGATCCGCACCTGCATCGCCACGCCAGCCATGCCGCTGCTGCCGGCCGACGAGCGGGCCATTGCGGATGCCGTCAAGTCGGTGGCGATGATGCCGGCGCCGCTGCGCCGCTTCTCGACCGTCCGGCAGAACCTGCCCAAGGCGGGCGAGAACAGCCTGTTCGAGCGGCTCGGTCGCTGGTGCCAGGGTGGTGCGCTCGGCTGGGTCTTCGACCAGGCCGACGACCGCCTGCTCGACCTGCACGCCGCCAACGTCATCGGCTTCGACACCACCGAGTTCCTCGACCTGCCCGAGGTCCGCACGCCGGTGATGATGTACCTGCTGCAGGTGATGGAGGAGCTGGTCAATGGCGAGCGGCTGATCTACGTGATCTCCGAGTTCTGGAAGGCGCTGGATCACGAGATCTTCAGCGACTTCGCCAAGCAGAAGCAGAAGACCATCCGCAAGCAGAACGGCCTGGGCATCTTCGACACCCAGAGCCCGTCCGACGTGCTGCGCCACCCCATCGGCCGCACGATGATCGAGCAGAGCGTGACCAAGATCTTCCTCGCGAACCCGGAGGCGGTGCGCGAGGAATACGTCGACGGCTTCGGCCTGACGCAGGCCGAGTTCGACATCGTGCGCAGCCTCGGCGCGCAGGGCGGCCGTCGCTTCCTGGTCAAGCAGGGCCACGCCAGTGCGATCTGCGAGCTGGACCTCGCCGGGCTCGAGGACTTCATCACCGTGCTCTCGGCCACGACCGACAACGTGGCCCTGCTGGATTCGGTGCGCGAACGGCATGGCAACGATCCGTTTCAATGGCTTCCAGTGCTGCTTCGTGAGGTTCAGGATCGGAGGTCTCGTACCTCTCGGAGAGCCGCATGAAAGCTGTTCGTCATCTCCTCGCGCTGGGCGCGGTGGCACTCGCAGCCACCACCGCCAGCGCCCAGTTCGTCAAGGGCAACGAAGCCGTCAAGGTGATGCCCGATGGGACCAAAAAGGTGGAGACACCGCCTGTGCCCGCTACCGGCCCAGCAAGCAAGGCGAAGCCCTGCGCGGCAGATGCCGGATGTCATCCGGGACCATGGCACATGGTTGAAACCTCGGCCGGTCTACGCGAATGCACCGAGCCGTTCGCGCGACCCACGACCTGTCGTGAATCGACATACGGGACGCAGAAGCTCTCGCGGCTTTGGATAGCAAAGAAGGGCTCGGCCTGGCTCTGGTGCCAGTACCCCGATATGGCCGGGAAGTGCGTGGACATGCACGCACGTCCACCTCTGAACTTGCCGGTGTCGGCGGTGCAATAGACGCAGGAGTCTCCCATGTTCAACTGGGTCGGGTCGCAGTTTGACGCAGTGCTCAGCACCTACGTGTTGAGTGTTGTCTCCACGCTCATGACTGCGATCGCTCCCATTGCCTTGAGTGCGATGACGATCTGGGTCGCGCTCTACGGGTGGGCAGTTCTTCGCAATGAGGTCTCAGAGACGCTGCCGACCTTCATGTGGAAGGTCTTCAAGATCGGTCTGGTGTTGGCCTTCGCGCTGCAGTCGGGCTTCTACATCAGCAACGTCTCGGACACCGCGAACTCATTGGCGATGGGAGTGGCGTCAACGTTCCTGCCCGCGGCGGTCGATCCGGCCACGGTAACCACCCCATACGCCTTGCTGGACAAGTTCAACGATGACGCGAGCACCCAGGTCGCAGACATCATGAAGGAGGCGAGCATGTTCCGGCTCGACCTTGTCCTCGCCGCAGTGGTCTTCTCCATCGGCTCGGTGGTGTTCCTTTGCATCGCGCTCTTCGTCGTCACGCTTTCAAAGCTCTTTCTGACTTTCGTCATCGCGGTCGGACCGCTCTTCATCCTGTGCTTGGCCTGGAGACCAACGGCGCGGTTCTTTGACAGCTGGCTGTCGATGGTCCTCAACGCCGTCGTGCTCACCTGGTTCGCGTTCTTCGCTCTGGGTCTGAGTGCGTTTATGGGTAACCAGATATTCGTTGCCATCCAGAGTGGTGGAGGCTTCCTCGGCGCCACGTTCAACGTTCTGGGCGAGGCCACGCGCTACTGCGTGCTCATGATCCTCATGGCGATCATCTGCTTCCAGGCCCCGAGCCTCGCCTCTGCCCTCACTGGCGGCGCCGCAGTCCAGCAGGGCATCCAGATGATCCAGAACGCCATGATGGTCTCGGGCCTGCGCTCGGCGTCCTCCGCACGGGGTGCAGGGGCTGCGGGCGCAGCCGGCGGCGTCGTTCGCGCCGGTGCTGGCCTGCCCTATGCCGCAGGCCAGGCTACGGGCGCCGCCGCAGCGGCCACCGGTCGTGCAGCAGGAACCATGGCCGCCAGTGCCGGCGCCGTGGTCCGACAGGGATACGGCGCGGTGCGAACCGCTGCCTACAAGCTCGCCGCACTCCGCGGCCGAGCGTAGCCACCAACCCGTTGAAGGAGCGTGAGATGAAGACTCGTCTGAAGGCCGCTGCCGCCGCTGTGCTCGTTGCCGGAAGCCTCGGTGCAGGGAGCGCCCGCGCACAGGGCATCCCGGTCATCGACATCGCCAACCTGATCCAGACCATCCTGCAGGTCCTGAACGATGTCACCGAGATCAGCAACCAGGTCCAGCAGATCACCCAGCTGCAGGACCAGCTCAACAGCATCAACGGCATCCGCAACCTCGGCAACGTGTTCAACAACCCGATGCTGAAGAACTACGTGCCGGCCGAGGCCTACACCTACCTCAACGCGATCAACACGTCGGGGTACTCCGGGCTGAACGGCACGGCCAAGGCGCTGCGCGACGCCGGCATGGTCTACAACTGCATGGACCTGAACGGAGACGCCCGCACCACCTGCCAGGCCACGCTGGCCCAGCCTTACCAGCAGAAGGGCTTGCTGCAGGACGCGATGAAGTCGGCCGCCGGGCGCCTGTCGCAGATCCAGTCGCTGATGGGGCAGATCAACGCCACCTCCGACCAGAAGGCGGTGCAGGAGATCCAGGCCCGCATCGGCGCCGAGAACGCGCTGCTGGCGCACGAGATGTCGCAGGTGCAGATGCTGCAGGGCATGGCGGACAGCGAAGAGCGCATCGCGCGGTCGCGCGAGCGCGAGCGGCAGTACCAGATGCTCGTGCGCACGGGCAAGGTGGCCGACTACCTGCCCTGATGTCCGAACGCTGAACCGCTGCGCCGGGTCCTCGGCGCAGCACCACGGAGGTCCCCATGAGTGCCGTCCTGACGCCAGGAAGAGCCGCTGCATTGCCGGATCGCTCACGCGACGCTGGCAAGGCGGCTACCGAGACCACCGCGATCGACGCCAACCGTGCGTGGGAAGTCGACCGCGCGCTGATGCTGGAACGCTCGGAGCGCCGGGCCTGGTGGGTCGCCGTCGCCGGCCTCGTGCTGGGCCTGATCGGCATCGCGGCGGTGTTCGTCCAGGGCCCGCTTCGCCGTGTCGTCGAGATCCCCATCGTCGTCGATCGCGTCACCGGCGAAGCCACCATCCAACAGCGACTGGCCGTCGAAACCATCCCGCCGATGGAGGCGCTCGACAAGCACAACCTCGCCACCTTCGTGCGCGCCCGCGAGGGCTACAGCTGGATGTTCCTGCAGCGCGACTTCGACCAGGTGGCACGCATGGCAGTGCCCGGCGTGTTCGCAGACTACAACCGCCAGTTCGAGGGCGACGGCGCCCTGCAGAAGAAGATCGGCGCGGCCGAGGACTGGCGCATCAACGTCATCGGCGTGCGGCTGGCCGCGTCCGGCCGCGCCGGCAACAAGGGCGAGGCCACCGTCACCTACGACAAGGTGGTGCGCCTGACGGACCGCAACCTACCCGAGGTCACCACGCGGCACGTCGCCAGCGTCGTCTTCCAGTACCAACCCAAGGTGCTGGCCAAGGAGCGTGATCGGCTCGAGAACCCCTTCGGCTTCGTCGTCACGGCCTACCGGTCCGATCCCGAGATCAACACCACCGGCCAAGGAGCCAAGCCATGAACCCGCTGGCCTGGCTGGCTGCCGTCGCTGGCGCAGCGGTGTGCGGCATCGCGACCGCCGCTCCTGAATCCGCTGACCCGCGCCTGCGCGAGGTGGTGTATGACCCGCGCGCGGTGGTCACCGTGCCAGTCAAGCGCGGCGTCGTGACGTTGGTCGTCCTTGACCCCGACGAGTCGATCACCGAAGTCGCGGCCGGTCTCGGCGGCGACTGCACCAAAGTCGACGCCGCATGGTGCGTGGCCGCTCAGCCTGGTGGTCGCAACCTCTTTGTGAAGGCCAAGAGCTCGGCCAGCGCCGCGAACAACCTGGCCGTGGTCACCGACCGTCGCACGCACACCTTCCGCTTCGTGGTCCTGGCCGATGGCGATCCGAAGCCGCCGGTGTACCGGCTCGTGGTCAAGGCACCGCCGCGCCCGGCGCCCCCGGCTCGCCTCGCACTGCGCGAAGACTTGCCCTTCGTCGCGATGCCGGCGGTGCCGCCGCCTCCCCCGCCACATCAGGTGGTCGCGGAGCGGCTGCAAGCCAAGCCGCAGGTGATGAACACGCAGTACTCGATCGCTGAGGGCGCCGGCTCGCAGGACATCGTGCCGACCCTGGTCTACGACGACGGCCGCTTCACCTACCTGCGCTTCCCCGGCAACCGCGAGGTGCCGGCCGTGTTCCATGTGCTGGGCGATGGGAGCGAGACGCTCGTCAACGCCCGCATGGAAGACGACCTGCTGGTGGTCGATCGCGTCAGTCGCAAGTTGATGCTGCGCGCCGGGTCCGCTGTCGTCGGCCTCTGGAACGAGGCCTTCGACCTCGATGGGCGGCCCCCTGGCGACGGCACCACGGTGCCGGGCGTGCAGCGCGTGCTCAAGGCCGATGCCGCCAGCAACAACGCGCCGACCGGCGCCCGGAAGGGAGCGACGCCATGACGCAGGACCCTCGCGACCGCGATTACGACCTGGGCGCCGACCCGGCGGCGGATGGCAACACGATCTCGCCGCTGCCCGGAGAACCCGGCATCCCAAACGTCGCGGCCCGGCAGCGAGTTTCGATGTCGAAGAAGGGGCTGCTGGCCGTAGCCCTGCTGATCGGTTCTCTGGTGGCCGTCGCAGCCTTCACGGTCCAGCGCGTCTCGGCCAGCGGCAAGAAGGCCGACGAGGAGTCGAAGCTGGTGAAGGACAAGCCCACCGCCGCCACCTCCGAGCCGCGCCGGCTGGAGATGCCGCCGGCACCTACCGCCAGCGCTGCGGTGGCGGTCGCACCGCGCATCCCCGCCCTGACACCCACGGCCGACGAGTTGGCCGAGCCCATCGGCGTGCGACGCACCGGATCGGGGGCACCCGCATCGGGCGGGCCGAAAGTGGTCCCTCCAGAGGATGCACCCGTCCTGCTGGTCACCACCCGGCCAGGGGCCCTCCCGCCGCCAGGTGCCCCCACCCGAAGGGCGGATGCCGGTGCCTCCTTCGCCGAGGGAGCGTCGCCCTCCGAAGCCGCGGAACCCAACGATCCCGTCGCGGCAACGTCCCGCAACCTGCAGGCATATCAGCGACAGCTTCAAGGCATGCTGGAGAGCCTGACCAAGACCGCCGCTATGGCCACTGGCCAGGCGACGGGGACCATGCCATCGGGGGCCCTCCTTGGTGGGCCCCCAGCCGTAGGCACCCCGCCCATCGGAGCACCCGCTGCCGGAGGCGGCCTTTTCGGGGGCCAGCTCCAGGGCTCGGCAACCCCCAAGGTGGCGGCCTCGATGCTCGGCAACCGCAGCCTGACGCTGCCCAAGGGCACAGCCTTCACCTGCGCGCTGAAGACCAAGGTCATCAGCGCCACGTCCGGCCTCGTCGGCTGCCAGGTGCAGCGCAATGTCTTCAGCGACGACGGTCGCGTGCTGCTGATCGAACGCGGCTCGCACCTGGACGGCGAGTACCGCATCGCCTCGGTTCGGCCCGGCACCGTGCGCATCCCCGTGCTGTGGACGCGCATCCGAACGCCGCTGGGCGTGACCGTGGACATCGACTCCCCCGGCACCGGCCAGCTCGGGGAGTCCGGCATCGACGGCTACGTCGACAACCGCTGGGGCGAACGCATCGGTGCGGCCATGCTGCTGTCCCTGATCGACGACTCGGTGAAGCTGGTCATCCAGAACCAGGCGAGTGACCGGCAGGCCGACACCATCGTGCTGCCGTCGAGCACGGCCAACACCAGCAAGCTGGCCGAGAAGGTGCTGGACAGCACGATCAACATCCCGCCGCTGATCTACCAGAACCAGGGCGGCATCGTCGGCATCTACGTCGCCCGCGACGTGGACTTCTCGTCGGTCTACGAGCTGAGGCCCACGGCCATTGCACCGCCTCGCGAGGGCACGCCATGAACCAGCACGCTTGCGAGCACGAGGACCTCGGCGAGGGTTGGTGCGGCGACGCCACCTCGGTGGTCGAGTTCCTGCGGCCACTGCGCGACCAGCTCGATGCACCCGGCGTGCTGGAGGTCTGCGTCAATCGGCCCGGAGAACTGCTCGTCGAGACGGTCCGTGGCTGGCAGACCGTGCCGGCGCCCGATATGACGCAGGAGCGCTGCCTGTCGTTGGCGACCGCCGTCGCAACCTTCTGCGACCAGCAGGTCAACCAGGAACGCCCGCTACTGTCCGCCACGCTGCCCAGCGGCGAACGCATCCAGTTCGTCATCCCGCCGGCCGTACCGCGCGGCACTGTGTCGATCACGGTGCGCAAGCCCTCGCACCTGATCAAGAGGCTGGATGACTTCGAGCGTGAAGGCCTCTTCGAGCGCACGGCCACGGTCACGCGCACACCAAATGCGGAGCTGCTGCCCTTCGAGCGCGAACTGGTCGAGCTGAAGGAGGCCGGCCGCTATGCCGAGTTCCTGCGCCTCGCGGTTCGCAAGCACCAGACCATCGTCGTCAGTGGCAAGACCGGTTCGGGTAAGACCACCTTCATGAAGGGCCTGGTGGAGGAAGTGCCGAAGCACGAGCGCCTGATCACGATCCAGGACACGGCCGAGCTGACGCTGCCGAACCATCCGAACGTAGTCCACCTGTTCTACAGCAAGGATGCCCAGGGCACGGCGCGCGTGACGGCGAAATCGCTGCTCGAAGCCTGCCTGCGCATGAAGCCCGACCGCATCTTTCTGGCCGAGGTGCGCGGCGACGAATGCTTCTACTTCGTCCGGCTCGCAGCCTCGGGCCACCCCGGCAGCATCACCAGCGTTCACGCCGGCAGCTGTGCGCTTGCCTTCGAGCAGATGTCGCTGATGATTCGCGAGACTGGTGCAGGCGGCGGCCTGCGCATGGACGAGATCAAGTGGCTGCTGAGCGTCGTGGTCGACGTCATCGTGCAGTTCGACCGCGACGAGCGCGGGCGCTTCATCTCCGAGATCCTCTACGAGCCCCGGCGCCAGCGGCTCGGGCGCTGGGATCAGCAGGCAGCGGCAGCATGAGCAGCGTCGCAGCTCTGCCGTTCTCGGCCTGGCCCACGGGCCGCAAGGTCGCGGCGGGCGCTTTCGCCGTTATCGGCTACGTTGCTCTGGCCTGTGCCGCGATCTACCTGGCCGGCGTGCTGTTCCTCGTGCTGAACAAGGCGAACCCGAAGCAGGCGCAGTTCGCCAGCATCGTCCACTACTGGGACCTGTACGCAGACGATGCCCAGCTGCGCAAGAAGCTCCAGCTTGCGATCGGCGTCTCGGGGATCGGCCTGTTGATCGTGCTGCCGGTTGGACTGGTCGCGGCCGCGCGGCCGCGGCGAGCCCTGCATGGCGATGCCCGATTTGCCAGCCCTGCCGAGGTCGATCGCGCGGGACTCACCGGCAGCGACGGGCAGCCGGCCATCCTCATCGGTCGCCACCGGGGCAAGTTCGTCTCGCTGCCGGGCCAGCTCTCGGTGATGCTGTCCGCGCCGACCCGCAGCGGCAAGGGCGTCGGGGTCGTGATTCCGAACCTGCTGAACTGGCCCGACTCGGTCGTGGTGCTCGACATCAAAGGCGAGAACTACGACATCACGGCGGGCTACCGGGCTGCGCACGGCCAGGCCGTCTACGCCTTCTCGCCCTTCGACGAGGACGCGCGCAGCCATCGCTGGAACCCGCTGACCGCCGTGCGCACCAGCCCGCTGCACCGCGTGGGCGACCTGCTCACCATCGGCCAGGTCTTCTTCCCCAACGACGGCGGCGGCACATCGTCTGAAGCCTTCTTCAACGACCAGGCGCGCAACCTTTTCCTCGGCCTCGGCCTTGTCCTCCTCGAAACCCCCTCGCTCCCACGCACCATCGGCGAGATGCTGCGCCAGTCCTCGGGCAAGGGCCGGTCGCTGAAGGATCACTTGAGCGGCTTGATCACCCAGCGCCGCGAGCAAGGCAACCCACTCACGGACGAATGCACCGATGCCCTGCAACGGCTGCTGTCCAACTCGGAGAACACGCTGTCCAGCGTGGTCGCCACCTTCAACGCGCCGCTGACGATCTTCGCGGATGCGGTGGTCGATGCGGCCACCAGCGCCGACGACTTCAAGCTCGAGGACGTGCGCCGTCGTCGCATGTCGGTCTACGTCCGCATCCCACCGAACCGGCTGGCCAACGCCCGACCGCTGCTGAACCTGTTCTTCTCGCAGCTCGTCAGCCTGAACACGCAAGCCCTGCCCGAGCAGGACCCGACGCTGAAGGTGCAGTGCCTGCTGGTCAACGACGAGTTCACGGCAATGGGCCGCGTGGGCGTGATCACGAACGCCGCCGCCTTCCTGGCCGGCTACAACCTGCGCCTGCTGACCGTCGTGCAGGCCATGTCGCAGCTCGACGCGGTGTATGGCGACAAGGAAGCCCGGACATTCGCGACCAACCACGGCCTGCAGATCCTCTACGCGCCGCGCGAGCAGCGTGACGCCGACGAGTACAGCGCCATGCTCGGCCACTTCACCGAGCGCGCCACTTCGCGCGGGCGCAGCCGGTCCTTCAGCGGCCACGGCCACAGCACCGTCAGCCGCAACGAGAGCGAGCAGCGCCGCGCGCTGCTGCTGCCGCAGGAGTTCAAGGAACTGGGCAGCGAGCGCCTGGTGGCGATCTTCGAGAACTGCAAGCCGATCCTTGGCGAGAAGATTCGCTACTACCGCGACAAGGCCTTCACATCGCGCCTGCGGCCGGCAGCGGTGGTGCCGCGCATGAACATGGACCTGCACCTGGCCCGCGTGCAGGAGCGCTGGCGCTACACCGAGGACGAGCTGGGCTCGGGCGATGCCTTGGACTTCGAGCAACTGGCCTACGACATGAGCCGGTTGCCCGAACTCGCCGATGGCGAGCCCGGCCAGGTCGCCGAAGGCATCCTCGACTTCATGGTCGGCCCTCGGCCAGGCGGCGCCTCGATCGGTGGCGCGATCGAAGCCGTCGCCGATGAAGACGGCGTGCTGCTCAGCGAAGACAGTGGCGTCGTTGTCGCCGAGCCCTCCGCCATCGAGCGCGCCGACATCACATAGACCCGGGAGCATCGCCATGCGAACAAGCATCGCCCTCACACCCTTCGTGCCCTGGCTCCTTGCGCTGGCCTCGTGCAGTTCCCCGCCGAAGCCGCCGACGGTCGACGAATCGCAGAAGCGGCCAGTGAACTCCCAGATGGCTGTCGAGCTGCAGGTCTGCAAGAACGACCTGCAGAACACTCGACTGTTGGCCACCGAGTCCAGCCGAGTTGCGGAGACCACAGCGGCCACGCTGGCAAATCTGGCGGCACGCCAGCAGCTTCTGGCCGTCATGCAGACGCCGGCCGCCCAGCAGGTCAAGGCCAACAGCGTCTTCACCGTCCGGTTCGACTTCGGCAGCACGCGCGTCGCTATCCCGCCCGAGGTCACCGCCGCCCTAGTCGAGGATGCGAAGGCGTCGCCGCTGGTCCTGTTGCGCGGTCGCACGGACGGCACCACCGACGCGCCCGCCGAGAGCCGCATTGCCCGGGAGCGGGCGGCGGCCGTTCGCGACTACCTGGTGGCCGCAGGCGTGGACCCCGCCCGCATCCGCGCCACCTACCAGCCTGCCGGCGACCACGTGGCCGACAACGCCAGCGCCGGAGGCCGCGGCCTGAACCGCCGCGTCGAGATCGAGCTGTACCGCGCACTGCCGGTTGCATTGAGCTCGACAGCCGTCGCCCAACCCTGAGCCATCTCCAACCCACCATCGGGAGGTCAACATGGATGCAGACAGCGCCCCCGCCCGCCAGATCGCACCGGCCCAGGGCGGCACGGTCGAGCCCGCGAACCGGGCGCCTGTGGCCATCGCGAAGTTCCAGACGCCGGAGCCGGAACCCGGCGAACGCTACGAGCTGCGAGACCCGTTCGCCGAGGTGACATACCGGGCGAACACGTTCCCCGAGATGGTCGCCAAGGCGGACCAGCTGGGTAGCGCGCGTTTCGTAGCGGTGGCCGAGGACGGTAAGCGCACGCCGATCCAGAAGGTCGACGGCGCTTGGCAACGCGGTGAGCAGCGTCCGGCGCCGCCCGAGCGTCCGCTGGACCCGAGCCCGGTACGCGACGAGGTGCCCGAGGCCGCAAGCGTCGCCAGCAAGCTCACGGCGCAGCCGGAGCAGGTCGATGCCAAGGCCATCGCGAAGATCGACGCCCAGGCGGAACGAGCCGCGCTCGTCGCCCGCCTTGAGGCCGCGCTGATGGACCGCTACATCATCAAGCGGGCTCCGGTGACGATGGGCGACGTGACCATCGGCCGCACCGAGTACCGCTTCCGCGGCGACACCTCGCGCGTGGCCTTCACCGAGTCGACTTTCCGCCTGGCAACCGACACCAACAGCCCCTCGGTTGCCCGCTCAATGGTCGACCTGGCCGAGGCGCGCAGCTGGAAGGCGCTGCGTGTCTCGGGCAACGAGGACTTCAAGCGCATGGTCTGGCTCGAAGCGTCCGTGCGCGGCGTGAAGATCATGGGCTACGAGCCGAACCCTGGCGACTTGGAAGTGCTCAAGCGCGAGCGCGAGGCGCGCCAGGTCAACCGCATCGAACCGGCCCGGGATGCGAGCAGCGGTGCAGCGGCAGCGCCGACGGAGAAGACATCCGCACGCGGCGGCGGTGGCCGCAAGGCCGTACTCGCCGCCATCGCTGCGGTGCTGGTCGCCAAGAAGGTGCCCGAGAAGCAACGCGCCGCCGTGATGGCCGCCGCGACCGAGAAGCTGGCGCAGCGCATCCGCGACGGCCAGGTGCCCAAGGTGAAGGTCTACGACAAGGCGGCACCGTCGCAGCGCCCGGTCGTCGTCCCGACGCCCGAGATGCAGCGCTCGCGCGACCGCGCCGCGCCGGCACCCGTGCGGTGAAGCCAAGCCCGTGGAGACTTCGGCCCAGGGCATATCGGTGCCGTCTGCGGTCTACGAGATCGCAGGTCGGCGCTTCGAGGTCGGGGCGCGAGGGTTCGCAGATGCAGTCGCGGACGCGCATGCCGCCCATCAGCGCCCTCGCTGCATGTGTCTGGTCGAAGGCGTGGAGATGTACGTGGCGCGCCTCGGCGAGGGCTACATCGTCAAGCGCATGCCGGACACGGGAAGCCACCACGCGCCCGACTGCCCTTCCTACGAACCGCCGGCCGAGTTCTCCGGCCTGGGGCAGGTGCTGGGCAACGCGATCACCGAAGACCCGGCCACCGGCGAAACGACGCTCAAACTGGACTTCCCGCTGACCAAGATGCCGAGCCGGTCGACGATCCCGCCCACTGGCGGAGAGGGCGACAGCGTTTCCTCCACCGGCACCAAGCTCTCGCTACGCGGCCTGCTGCACTACCTTTGGGACCAGGCCGAGCTGACGCGCTGGCACCCCGGCTTTGCCGGGAAGAGAACGTGGTCCACGGTGCGGCGGCATCTGCTGCAAGCTGCTGAACGGAAGTTTGCCCTTGGCCAGCCATTGCGAACCAGGCTGTACATCCCAGAAGTCTTTTCGGTAGAGCAGCGGGATGCGATCAACGCGCGAAGGCTGTCACAGTGGGCCGGTGCCGTATCAACTCCGGGGAAGGTCCAGCAACTGATGCTGATGATTTGCGAGGTCAAAGAGATCGCGCCCGCGCGGTACGGCTTCAAGGCCGTCGTGAAGCATCTTCCCGATCAGGCCTTCGCCATCGACGAGCAGCTGTATCGAAGACTGGCCCGGCGCTTCGAGCCAGAGTTAGATCTGTGGGGCGTTTCCGATTCGACGCGAATGGTGATGATTTCTACTTTCCGCCTGAACACCGTCGGCCTGCCTTCAATTGTCGAGCTGTCTCTGATGCCGGTAACGCTCAGCTGGCTGCCGATCGATGACGCATTCGACAAGCAGCTCGTTGAGCACCTCGAAGCAGATGGACGTACCTTTGTGAAGGGCCTTCGCTACAACATGGCTGCGCGTTGCAAACTGGCCAGTGCGACGCTGACCGATTGCGGAGATCTGACACCGCTCCTTTTCATCGTCCGCGCCAACAGTGAAGACTGCGAAGCCGCCGACGTGGACCTCGCGCCGTCTGGATTGACGTGGTGTTGGAACCCGACGACCGAGCAAATGCCGCCGCTGCCGCCTCGCTCGGAAAGCCGGCAAGGTCGGCCGGCGCACAGCACAGCTGGATGAATCTGTCGCAATCACACGTCCAGAAGGCCGCCCGCGCTATCAGGCTCGTCAATCGTCTTGCCACCGCCCTTACATACAGCGCGGTAAAGCAAGGCAGCCACGCGCCCGGCACCCCACTCGACGTTCGCGCCGGAACACGAAGCAACGATTTGGCGATGCTCAACGTTCCTGGCCGCCTCCAAGGTCATGCCCCACATGGCCTGAATCTGATCGTCGTTTAGCCGCCCCTCCTCAACATCTTCATCAGTCACGCCGTCAAGTTCGGTACTGCGCTCAACGCTTTCCAGCAGCCACTCGCCCGCCCCAATGTTCGCGATGAAGTAGGCGATGTGGCCGGTGTGGTACCGGTCTTCAGACCAAGCGCCGGATGCAACCAGCTGCCAGTCCACGGGCTCCCTGGGACGCCTACTCTCAAGGCTGGCGTTCAGGGTGTTGGCAGTTTCGATCGTGACGCCGTCTGCATCGGCATCGCCCCTCGGAGGCAAGAGGGAGGATTCACTGACTGAACAAGGATCGGCATCTGAGAGCTCTTTCTGATCGGCAGAAAAGTGCGCGCGCACCCGCTGCCGACATAACCTGTCGAGGTCAGGATAGAAGTCCGAGTCGGCAGAGAAGAAGTCCAACGCGCCTTCCTCGTCGCCCTCGAAATTCATCTCCAGAACGTCGATCAGCGACCAGGCGCCCAGGAAGAACTCCGCGAACTCACCCAACGTCATCGGCACCTTGGACTGACTTTCGGATGGTCCCTGCAGCGTATCGCCACCATATTCGTCGACGACGCGGTAGTGGATGACGCCGTGGCTAGGCCGGGCGTAGACACAGGTCACGTCGAAGGTGGTTGACTTGATGCTGATCCTGGCGATCTCGACCTCACCGTCTTCCGTGTCAGGCAGGTAGTTCCCGCCCATGAACATCGGGTGGATGGCTTCCAGCGCCTTGCGATCGTTGGTGGTCAAAGCCTCGGTAGTCAGGAGTTCCTTGACCTCTGCATGCCGGCCCTCAGCGAAGAGCGCCTGCAGCTTCTTACGCACTACCGCACCCTTCACCTTGGACAGCAGGTGACGCTCCAGCTTTTGCGGCCCAAAGTAGGTGCTGGGTCTGAAGTCCAAATCGATGTTGGTGCTCATGCCTGCACCCCGGAGCCTGTGGCTTCCCACGGCAGGCTCAAGTCGTCCCGTCCGAAGTGTCCGTATGCCGCCGTGGGGTAGTAGATCGGCCGCAGCAGGTCCAACTGCCGGATGATTCCCGAAGGCGTCAGGTCGAACTCTCGCGCCAACGTTCGCGTGATTTCCGCGTTCCGTTCAGCGTTTGCTCCAGCGGCATCGACCAGGAAGCTTACTGGCTCAGCTACCCCGATTGCATACGCCAGTTGCGTCAGGCAGCGCGGTGCCCAGCCGCGTGCCACAACCAGCTTTGCCAGAAAGCGAGCCATGTAGGCTGCCGATCGGTCGACCTTGGACGGGTCCTTGCCCGAGAAGGCACCACCGCCGTGAGGCGCTGCACCACCGTAGGTGTCGACGATGATCTTGCGGCCTGTCAAACCCGTGTCGCCCTTGGGCCCGCCCGTGACGAATCGCCCAGTGGGATTGATCAGTTCGCGGTAGTTCGCTGCGCGAAGTGACGCCGGGATCACTGCAGCAATGATCTGCTGGCTCACGGCCGCACGAAGTGCCTCGGTGTCGATGTCGGCATCGTGCTGCGTGGAAAGCACAACGGCCTCGACGGCAACCGGCCGGCCATCCTCATAGCGAAAGGTCACCTGAGACTTGGCATCGGGCCGCAGCCAAGGCAGCGCGCCCGACCGCCTCAGCTCTGCCTGCCGACGGACGAGGCGGTGCGCGAATGCGATGGGTGCTGGCATCAGCTCAACCGTGTCGTTGCAGGCATAGCCAAACATCAGCCCTTGATCGCCCGCGCCAATCACGCCGTCGGTCCGGTCCACACCGCGATTGATGTCTGCCGATTGGCCGTTGAAGCGAATCTGGATCTCGCAGCGCTCCGGGTCTATGCCCGTGGTGCCGTCTGCGTAGCCCGCGTCACGCAGCGCGCCTGCGACGATCGGCACAGCCCGCTCGCGCACGTGGCGGAATACGTCGGGGTCGAGTGTCTTGAACTCCCCTGCAACCACAACGCACTGGTCTGCCAGCAGGGTCTCGCAAGCGACGCGCGCGGTGGGCTCGAGTCGCAGGAATTCGTCGAGCACCGCATCCGAAATGCGGTCCGCGAGTTTGTCGGGGTGGCCCTCGGACACTGATTCCGAGGAGAAAAGCCCGTTTTGAATCGTCATGATCACTTTCCCGTTTAGCCGCGTTCGACGATGTGTCGGGGGCGGCAATCTGGATCAAATCCCCCCAGTCTTTCGCCTTGACGGCGGGCCGACCAGCCCGCAAATTCATCGAAGCAGGATCAGCTGCGGCGTCGCATCGGAGCCAGACCAAACAATGGCGTTCTGCTCCAGCCGGGCCCCCAAGGTCTTGGCTGCTTCCAGGGTCAAGCCGAAGATCAGGTAGCTGGCCTCGCCGGGCCATTGGTTCGACGGATGCTGCCCGACGCCCTCAATGCTGGACAAACCACGCCGCTCGATCTCTCGACGCAGCGCCGCGTGCCGACCGGCATTTGCATCGTCGTCGAGCGGCTGACTGAAGGGATTGAATGCCGTGATGTAGGCGCTACAAGCTGCCCGGTTGAGCTTGTGGGCAGCAGCCAAAGCCTCACTGGCCTCGCCGATGCGAAGGGTGAAAGGCCTGTCACCGTGGACACGATAGTCCGTCTCCCTGTAGGCCTGGACCGTGGCAGCGTCGATGATCGATTCGGACAACAAAAAGCCCTCCAACATGGGAGGGCCGACGCTGCTCCCGCTTGGTTGCCCTCGTCGAGAGGGCCACATCCGCTTTCGCGATCCACCTTGCCCGGGGCGGGCAGGTTGGCATGGGCGTCGGCCCATTTCGAAATGTGTCTGGATGATAGCCCAATCTTCGACGCTTCCTGGCTCACCAGGCGAGCCAGCGACCCCGTACTCTGAGGGGAACGCCTGGCATGGCGGTTGGACTGGTTTACCCTGTATTCCTGTATGCTGACGTCAACAGGAGGCCGCAAATGTCACCACCGCTCGAGCCTGCCATGACCGTCAAGGATGTCGCCACATTCCTGAACGTCGACGAGAAGACGGTCTACCGACTGTCGCAGAAGGGGGACCTGCCTGGCTTCAAGGTGGCAGGCGCCTGGCGCTATCAGCGCTCGGACATCCAGTCATGGATCGACGCACGCAAGTCGTCGGGCTCTGCTTCTTACGCGACGAAGAACGAGGCCAGCTGACTGTGCCCAGCGAGACCTCTGCAAGCCTTAAAGCTGCTTCGGCAGCCGCCGACTTCGGCATGATGTTGACGCTCACCCAGAACTGACCCGGTGTGCTCGTTCAATACTGACCCACCCCTGAAGGCTACTTGATGGAGCCTTGCTCTGTGGATATCTCTGCGTTCTTGGGTTTGGGG
>WBZV01000251.1_pt1 | contig 35794 bp, 30 predicted proteins | sample 5204221 | NCBI WGS metagenome assembly WBZV01 (sample SAMN12344360, study PRJNA552823) | activated sludge metagenome | biome: Activated sludge suspended growth; feature: Nitrification reactor; material: Wastewater; isolation source: activated sludge from nitrification reactor of wastewater...
TTGTGCATAAAAATTTCCATTAACTTCTTTAAGAAGCGGAGCTTCTGTTAAGTTTTGTGCATAAAAAGATCCTTTAACTTTTTCAAGAAGCGGAGCTTCTGTTAAGTTTGGTGCATCAAAATATCCATTAACTTCTTTAAGAAGCGGAGCTTCTGTTAAGTTTGGTGCATAAAAATTTCCATTAACTTCTTTAAGAAGCGGAGCTTCTGTTAAGTTTTGTGCATAAAAAGATCCTTTAACTTTTTCAAGAAGCGGAGCTTCTGTTAAGTTTGGTGCATCAAAAGATCCTTCAACTTTTTCAAGAAGCGGAGCTTCTGTTAAGTTTGGTGCATAAAAATTTCCATTAACTTCTTTAAGAAGCGGAGCTTCTGTTAAGTTTCGTGCAGTAAAAGATCCTTCAATTTTTTCAAAAATACTAATTGAAATCTCTTTGGAGGATATATCAACAGAAGAAACAATGCCCCCATTTTCACCAACAGAAAAAAATTTATTATAATTTAATCCTTCTATTTTTTGTTCTAATAAATCTATTATTTTTTTATCTAAAGATAACGTTTTTAATTTTGGATAAATGTAGATGGAAAATACACTGTTTAGTTCTTTTATTTTATCGTCTATAGTTTTTTTATTAAAAGAAGAACTTATTTCTTTGTTTTGATATAATGAAACAACACTTGATATAAATTCATCTGTAACTTCTGCTTTATTTTTTAATACATCGTAAATATCTTTTATTATTTTTCTATCATTTAAAAAATCTTCTCCTTTTTCTATTTTATCACCAATAATCTTATCTTCTGCTATTTTTTCATTTTGTTCGCTAAGCAATTGACCTGGGAAGGTTCCTCTTATTTCCAGAGATTTCCAGCTATAACCAATTCCTATTTGAATTTTACCATCTTTAAAATAAACGTAAAAATCCCCTCTTTTTAAGTAAGATGATGCAGTATTATCATTTGAAACACACCATCCTGTTCCAGCACAAAGTTTTGCAAGCTTTGATGCTTCTTCGGCAGAGTCAGATTTGTTTATCTTAATCCACCCATCTTTAATGTTTTTATTATCTTCTTTGCTAGACTCTTGGGTTTTTTTGTATCCGCTCTTAATTGCTTCTTTTGCTATTTTTCCTGCTCTCAGCTCATCTCTTACATATGAAGCATATTCTCCATCTAACTGCATTGGCATCTGCCTGTTATTTTTAGAAATCTCAACAGAACGATACTCATTGTTTGGTAAATCCTTAACAGCTATCTTAGATAACGCTATTAACATTTGAGCGGACTCAAAATTTGAATAATTTTCGTTTTCAAACAAATAATAAGCGTTATCAGAAAGTATAGAGGATCGCATTTTTGTTAGCTCTTCCGCCTCTTTCTTTTTATACTCTTCTATTCCGCCGTTTTTTTCTAAATCCCATAACATTCTTGCCTCAACACTTGCCGTTATGTTTTCAACAGGATCGTCCATATCTATAGGACCATCTGCGTTTCTATACATATGAGTATATGATAGACTTCTTGGATCAATTTTTACTGTAAAATATTCAGGATTGTCCCTTGCTGTTTTTATTATCTCTTTTGCAATTTCATTTAATTGTTCTGGTGTTTTTGTTTCTTTCTTTATAAAAGTAGAACCGTCCGCTCTTCTCATATTGTCAACAACAGTAGCGAACTCCTTTCCTGTTTTAGAAAGAGCCTCATCCGGAAGTTTTAACAAATCAGCTTTTGAGAATCTAATATCTTTATTATCAATGTCTGCCCACTGGTCGGGGGTTACTTTGGGGCCTTGGGCGATGGGGTCAGGAATTCCATCCAAATGGGTATGCGGATGCTTCTCGGCATCCTCTTTGTTCATCGCGGCACGGGTTACGGGGAGGGCGAACTGCTCTGGCTGCATCTGCTTGATTGGAGCAAGCAACTCCTCATCGCTAATCCTGTCCGAGATTGTGTTGAATACCGTGATTGAATTTAGTGGGCCTTTCTCGATTGACTCTGCAATCTTTTGCAGGTTGTCCCACTGCTGCTTGGTTTGGTTATCTGATTTGGTGAGATTGTTTACACCTGCGGCATTAAAGCCACCCGTCACCACGGCGTCATTGTTTGGTTTGATTGCGGCAAGGATTGCATCTCCAAGCTGCTTCGCCACCGCGTATCTTCGCAGCCCAAAAGCAATTGCCATGTTGCGCCCCATCGCTTGAAGCGGCGTGAATGCCTGCATCCGTTCATACATTGAGGCGAACGCAGCATCAACGAAGCGCAACTTTCTCTCAGCATCTTCAATAGCCTTCACCCCTTCGGCTGACTTTGCTATTTGATCGAATTGCTCTCTCGTATAGTTGCCGTACCGTTCTCTGGCTATCTTGTAGATGGCATTACTTTTTGCCTGCTCCTTTAGTGAGGCTTGAATCCCATATGTATTGTATTGATTCAGGAAGTTCTCCACCTTGCTCCGCATGTTGCGATAGTCGGTGGTTGATCCAGCCCGATGATACAAGTCTCCAAGATGCTCCCACAAATTTGAGCGAACTCCAGTTCCCCCGTTCGCCATCTTTCCGAGAGCAGTGTCCCTAGCTCCGATGGTTGCGAACTCTTCCGGGTATCCACGCTGCAATGCCTGAGAGTCTCCAAGCACCTTTTCCTCGAAGGAGTTGTTATTCACATGGCCGCTCATACGCGGGCCGAATTGATCGCGAACGGAGTCTAGTGGATTTGATTTCTCCACCACCGAGAACCTAGTCCCATCCACCACCGCCCCCCCGCCGTCATCCTGCGTGGCGGAGTCGCGGCCTTGGTAGAGATCATCGGTCAATTCGTTGAAGCGAGCGGTGTTTTCGCTTGCTTTTGAGAATCTAATATTTTTATTGCTGACATTTGATATGTCGTAGATACGGCCATTTTCTTGTTTTTTAGAAAAACGAGCAAGATCGTTTGCTGTCGGCGGAGAGTAAATTGTTTTTGTTCCACTTACTCCATTATCTAATATAATTCTTATTTCGTCATTAATGCCTATATTTTCAAGAGTAGCCTTTTGACTAATCGTAAGATTCCTTCCTGTTCCAGCCTCAACATATCCGTCTCCTTGATTCTTTCTTATTGAGACGTATCCTTTTTTATACATCTGTTCATAAACATCAGTAATATTATTATCATCCTTGATTTCAAGAATTTCTAATGCTTTTTCATAATGCGGAAAATCATTAGATTCACCGTCAATTAAAAATAAATTTCCAGATTTGTCTATCCATGCGCCATAATGGCTTATAATAGAATGGTTGGCTATGTCTCTAGATGAGATTTTATCTGCTTTTGAAAAGCTAACGTTAGATGCACCCACAATAGAAACACCTTTATCAAACTTTCTTTTTGAAAATGTTTCTCTTATAAGGGCTTCTATATCATTATTGGACCATTTTTTAATTCCTGCTTTAACTAATGCTATTCTAATCTTATCAAGAATAGCTCTAACAATTGATCTTGCCTCTGGTCTTCTATCGTTAAATATATGAGCTATTGATTCATCAACCCAAACGCTTTCTGTGTCACCTTCATATTTTTTCTGTATAGACTTCCACAAGTCTCCATTTCTATAAGATTCTATTTTGCTTTTTAAAGACAAATATCCCTTTAGTGACATTCCCCTAAGTGTTTCAGCAACACCGAGATGCCCAAAAACTTCGTGAACAAAAACCCTTTCGACTTCTTGTTGAGAGTCTTCTATGTTATCTAAAACAATATAAACATTTCCGCTGCTATCTGCAAAACCTTCTACTTTTTCGTTCTCATCTATTTTTACATTATTAGGAAGCTCTTCCTGTGTATTAACAACAATAACCTTATTAAACCCAATAGAGTTTTTAAGTCTGTCTATTATTCTTCTTTTAATATCTCTTTTTTCTGTAGAACCAATAGATGACTTGCTTTTTCTTATAGAGTTAGGATTAAGTTTATCACCAGTCTTTTTAAACTCATTGTCCTTTTTTCTGTCTAATTTTTCACCAACTTTTCCAAGCTTTGCATTTAATTCATCAGCCAGTTGGTAAACGTCCTTTCCAGCAACATCAATACCAGAGTATTCTCCTATTGCCTCTAGTTCTTCTTTAGTAAATTTATTATTTGCCAAGTAATCACCGCTTAGTCTGTTATCAACAGACCTTGCAAGTTTAATTGCATGATTAACAAAGGCTGTTCTTATTTCTGGCCTTGGTTGTTGCGTTGGTTGTTCAGTTTCAGTTTGTGGAGGAATTTCTTTAGGGTCTTCTGTTCCTGGTTCACCTTCTTTGTTTTCCGTTTCTTGTTTTTCTTTTTTAACAGATTCTTCTAAAACAACTGGTTTGCTCTTTACAGATACCTTGTTTTTCTTAATAAGTTTATTAGGTTGTTTTACAGAAACACCAACCTGCTCAAGAGTCAAATCTCCTCTTTGTGTTCCAAGATCATAAACAACACCAGAATTTGAAACAAAAAGAAAGTCTCCGTTTTCGTTTACTATCTTGCCTTGTCTTCCGTCAAAATAAACACTCCTCTTGGTTGCTGTATCAAGAGTATCTGTAATAGATAATTTATGCGGGCTTGGCTTCTTTTGAACAACTTGTTTATCCGTAGTTTTTACTGGCTCTTCTTGTTTTTCTTCTACTGTTTCTTCTATAACATCTTCCTCTTTCGTATTAAGAAGCGATACTGGTATTTCGCTTGGCCTAATTTTAGATAATGAGTCTTTTGCATCAAGAAGACTCATTGCCATCTCGATGTAAGTATCAGAATCTTTTTTATCAACCTTCGAAAGCTTATCTAAAATATCTACAGCCTTATCAACATTATCAAGAAAGTATTTTTTCTCTTCTTCCGTCCATTTATTTTCAGTGGCTTTATCCCATAACTCTAATACTAATTCAGAGTTTTCTTTGTTGTTTAAAGACTTAACAACTTCTCTGTTTTCTATTATCTCCTGTTGACTCGCAACATAATTAGCAGCGGAGCCTGTTAGCTTATATGTTTTACCCTCATGTTTTATCGTAATGCTTTTATCATCTCTGCCAATAACTTGATACTTCTTTGGATCAAGTTTTAACTTATTATATTCTTTTACTTTTGGAAGAAACGAAACTTTTGTTTTGTATCCTCCATCTTTTTGTTCTGATGTAACTCTTACAGGTATCCATCCCTTCTTTGGAGAAGTAGATGCCTTTAATTCTTGTGATCCAATTCCCTTTCCTGGTAATACTATTTTTGCAGTATCTTTATTTGGAGAAAATATAATAGTTGGTGAAACACCATGAAGAAGCTCAATAGAATTAAATGTTCTCTTGTTAGTAAAATTATTAGGCTGAATAAATACTACATTTTCATCATCTAGTTTGTTTCCGTCTTCTAGTGTAGTGTCAAACACACCAGAAGATTGATCTTTAGATGGATCAAATTCTTTGAATGAATAACCGGATATCTCATCTTCTGTTATCTCAGAATCAAACTCTTCTTTTTCTGTAAACTTGCCTTCCTGTATTGATTTTATATTAGCCCTTAATCTATCTGCCTCATCTTGCTTAACCTCATCTCCTTCTATCTCTTTAAGTCTTTTTCTAAGATTTATAAGATACTCTGAGTTTGTTACAATCTCTCTGGCTTTCTTTTCTTCTTTAGTCTCGTTTTGCTTTTTAGGCTCATCTGGTTTAGATAAAATAGTTCCAGATTCTTTCTTTAATAAATCTATTGCTTCTTTATATTCTGCTTCGTCCTTAACTTGAATATTCCTAGAAAGGAAATTCATAACAGAATCATAATCCTTTCTTTTTAATGCATCAAAAACAAACTGTTGATCTTTTTTTGACGAAAGGGTTAAGTTTCTTATTTGTTCAGAAACTCCTCTTATCTCGGAGTTTTTTCCTAATGCTGTTAATCCTGCTCCGACTCCAGCACCAAGGGTTCCTTCAACAAACGCTGACTCTGCAAGTTTCTGAATATTGGTTGCGTTTTCAAGGTATTTTTCATCACCTGTTGCAATCCAACTACCAAATCCAGATGCAAAATCTGCACCCGCCCCACCAATTAATCCCTCAGAAAGATACTGAGTTCCAGATTCTTTTAATATGCTTGGAATTGCTTTCTTTAATACTGCTCTTTTTGCCTCTTCTGTTGAGGCAGCAAGAAATTCTTTAAAAAAGGCTTTTCCTGTTTTTCCAGCACCAAGAAGAAATACTTCTGAAAATGTATCTAGTCCGGCCGCTGGAAGTTGTGCAAAGGCGTTACCCATAGCCATCTGCTTGTTTCCACTTCTTTTCATTTCCTCATAATAACCCTCTCTCATATATCTAGCGCCAAACAAAGCGCCAAAAACAGGAGCAATCAATTGTGGTTGTCCTGCTGCCCAAAGAGCAGAACTAATAGCAAGTTGAGGAATAAACTCCCCGCCACCAACAACAAACTTAGAAAATAAATCTTCGTCTCTTTCGGGGTCTTCTACAAAGCTTTCAGAAAAGTATCTATTTGACTTTTCTTCGTCAACCATTCTATAAAATGGCTCTGCTATTGCTTGAATTCCTCTGTTCCATGTATCACCAAGAAGCCCTGGCTTTTCTTCTTTAGCTTTTTCTCTTCTAATATAATCATTAGCAATATCTCTGAGATGATACTCAAAATCTTCTTTTTCTGATTTTCTAATAGATGTAGCTTTTTTCAACGATCTTTCAATCCAATCATCAACTGCGCCAATGCGTTCTGAGACAGGTTTTGATTCATCCACATCAAACGGCTCGTAATATAAACTGAACTCATCTTCCTTTGGTTGAAAACGTGGAATTTCTCTTCTATTTCGAAGTTCTTGGTGTTTTTCTTGTGCTATCCTCTCTAATTGAGAAGTGTCCGAAATTCCATTCTTTTCAGAAAATCTTTTTAATGCCCCTGTTATTGCTAGTCCATAATCACTAGAATCAAAACTATTAAAAGTATCGTCTTGAAACATTCCTTCAAGAATACCACCAAAGGATTGTTCCAGTAATTTTTGCTCTACAGATTCTTCCATAATTTATTATTTTTGTAATTGTCTAAGGCTTTCTATTCCAATATCAAGATTTACATCACTTGGATTAACACCATTTTCTTTTAAAAATGTTTTAAGGAATAATGTTGGGTTATTAATATAATTATCAACAGCTTCTTCAAACTCTTTATTGACTTTATTTAAATCTCTATCAATTAATTCAAAATTCTCCCATGGTCCAATTTTCAATTCTTTTGTTTTTACACCAAGATCGTCTTCTTTTTCAAAAAGATAATTTCTAAACTCTGTGTTTCCTTTTCCTGTTTCTGTATCTATAAATTTATCTCTAAAGGTTTTAACCAAAGACAAGAATTTATTATTAATTTCTTTTTGTTTTTCATTTGTTTTATCTATAAATTTTTTTCTTTTTTGTATTACATTTCCAGAGTTATCAACAATAGATGATCCGTATTTTTCAACTTTTTTCTGTTCTTCTTTAAGGGAAGCAATAACAGCAGAAAGCCCTCCATCTTGTTTAGAATTTTCTCCTGTTGCAATAGGATTATTAAGCTGTTTAATTTTATCGTATTCCTCAAATATTCCTTCCTCTATTGCAGTAATGCGATCAGGTCTTTTTAAGTCTTTTGATAATTTACTAGAAACATCTTGAACTGTTTTTCTTGCCCTTGAATTAAGCTCCTCTATAAGAGAAAGAGAATATCCGTATCTTCTCAACTCCTTTTCTGTTTCCTGTATTTTTTCATCGTAATTTTTCGTTTCAATACCATATCCCTCCCTTAATCTTCTTAGTGCTTCATTTAAAAAATAAACATCCTCTAGAGGTTTAATTGTTTCTGAAAAAAATCTTTTGGTGTCGCTTTTTGATAAAGAAGATATCATTCCAGAAACAATCTCTGGATTTGAATTACCAAGCTTTGCTTGTAGTTTTATTTGGTCTATAGAGTAAACAGACTCACGCTCTGCTGGTTTCTGATTAATATTTAAATTAAAAATCTCCCTTCCTCCCGATCTATATCCACTTGAATACGGACCATATCTTTCCATTTTTGGTTCTGTTCTTTTCGGCTGTTGTTTTATATTTGTTGATTGCTGTTCAGTCTTTGCAGGATCATCCAAAAGAACAGAGCTTCCTGGAACACTTTGAACAGGAAGCGGAATATCATTTATTCCTTCTCCTGGAACAGCTTTATAATTAACCGGCGCGCTATCAGGCTCTTCTTTTAATGGCGTAACATCTATATCTGGAAAATATTCCGTTTGAGTTTCTTCTGGAAACTCTTCTTTCAGAGCGGTTCCGCTCAAAGCCTGACGAATATTTTCAACAGACCACCCTTGGGCTATTCCAGAATTAACATTACTTAGATCGCTAATTTCTCTCTCTAAATTCGATAACTCCGAAACATTATTACTAATAGTTTTATTATTTTTCGAAATTCTATCAATTATATCTTTTCTCTGTTCTAGTGTAAGTGGTATCTTGTCACCAGATAATTCAAGTCTTTTTTGCAATAAAGAATTCTCGGATTCTATTTTTGAATTTTGATCGTTAAGAAGTTTTCCTCTGCTTTTTATAAGAGATTCTCTCCTTATAATCGCAGAACGAATATCAGAATGTTCTTTTTTTCTTTTGTCTTCTTCTAATTCTGAATCAAGAAGTTGTTTTTTATGTTCGTAATAATCTTTATTTCTTTGCTCTTGAATAGAAAGTTCTTTTGCTTTAAGCTCTAATTCTTGCTGCTGAGCCCATTCTTTTACTTTTAATTCTCTATAATTTATTGCAGAATCAAGCATTGAGTCATAAATTTTAGACTCAAAAAGAAGGGCATTTGATGCTCTATCAAATGCTTTTCCTATACTATCTGCTATGCTTAATCCAATTTGTCTATCGGCAGCAGCAGATTGTAATACAGTGTTTATTGTAGCTTCTGTTCCCATATTAAGCAGCCATTAAATCTTCTAATGAGTAACCTATTTGTCCACCGCTTCCATACTTAGAGCCTATAGGAGAATACAAAGCTTGATTTATCATATTTGTATTAAACGCTCTTTGTTGTTGAAGGGCGTTGTTTTGGACACCTAAAGAATAATATCCACCTATTGCTCTAATAAGAGAATTTATAGCACTAGCGTATCCTTGTGATGTTGCGTTTTGAGCAGCAAGACCAGCACTGCTAAGATTAATCATATTATTAGCAAACATATCTTGTGTTTGTCCGCCGAATTTTAATCCAAGGTTTGCTATAGTTTCTGCTCCTCTTAATTTTTGAGCCTCTACACCTAATAGCGCATTGTTAGCAGAAACTAAAGACTCACCCCTCCATTTTTCGTTTCCTATATATCTATCCGCTTCTCCTTCTTCAAGTCTTCTAAGATCAAAGGCTATTTGAAGTGGTGATATAGGATCAACTGTTCCCTCCTTAGCAAAGAAGTCGTTGATTGCAAGAGCATTTGATAATCCCTGTCTAGAGAAGTCAAATAAATTCTTGGCAGATAAATTTGCAAATGATCCTGTTGGTTCTCCAACAGTCATTGCCTTTAGGCCAAGTATATCTGACTTTAATATTCTATTAAACTTTCCTTGAAATATTTCTGGTTCTAATGCTGCTAGAGCAGTATTTAGAGACTGTGCTTCTCTTAGATCATCTTTTGTATCACCTAAAATAAAATCAAGATTTTGTTTCTTGATTGCATCCCTAAAGTCAAAATCTCTTTTGGAGAATTTTTCTGCATCTGGAAACAATGCTTCTATTCCAGGTATCTCTGAAATAATTTTATTAATTCTTCCATAGGAGTCTTCGATTGTCGCTTTATTTTCAGCAACAATTTCCTCTCCTCTTTGTCCAAACTCTTCATATGCAGACATTAATCCGCCTAAATATTTTTTAAGAAGAGCGTTTCTTGTGTTTAGTTGGTTTTGAGCTATTTGACCTTGCTGGCCTATAGCAGATTGAGCGTTTTTTCCTTGCTGGTAAGACGAATACGCTTGCGCTCCTGCTCCGACCACTCCTGCTATCAGTAATGCTGTTGCCATAAACTAAGTGATAATTATTTAAGTATGTCAAGATTGTTGGTATTAAAAACAACACGGAAGAGTGTGTTTTTGGGAAGCCACAATAATGTGTTGCTGCTGAGATATAGAAAACAAGATTTGCATATATATTCTTATTTAGAAGCTTTTCTATCTCATCTCTTAGTGTTAAGTATTTTTTTGGTAATAATTTTATGAACGATTTTACTCTTTTTTCGTTCTCTTGTTTTGTCTTAAAAACAGGGTTTCCAAAACCAGGAATCTTTTCACCAAAACTCAACAATAAGTTAATATATTTTTCACATTTGTCAACATTATTTATTAATTTATTTATAAGATCATACGTTTTAGAGAACGGAGCATGATCTCCATTCATTGCCAATAACGATGATGCTATTGCGTTTTCTGAATTTCTTGAATAAATTATACAGTTTAAAAATGCAACATGACTTGGCCTTTTGTTATAAACATCACTTATGTCAGAACATACACTAAAAACTAAGTCTATAAGTTTGATCTTTTTTTTATTAAGCCTTGAGCATCTTCCAAGTAAATCTATAAAATTTTGCATACTGTATTTACTTTTTTAATACCTAATTCTTTTATTATTTTTTCTGATGATTCTCTTTCTTCAAAGAATTTACCTATTATTCTTTCAATTCCAGCTTTTCTTAATTCTTCAAAACTATACTCTATTAATTTTTTTGCTATTCCATTTTTTCTGAATTTTTCTTCAACAAATGTTCCGTATGAAAAAACAGTTTCATATTTAAGATCAAAATATGGAACATAGGCACATACATTAACAGCTATAACAATACCATCTTTTTCGCAACAAAAAGATGGTATTCCGTTTTCATAAGATTTGCTAATTAAGAATTCTAGCTTTCTTAGGTTTTCATCTGTCGGAAGAATATCTTGTTCTTTTAGTGTTTGTGTTTCAAGTAATAATTTTCTGTAAAAGTCAACAGCTATGCTTATTTCAAGTTCTCCTAGTTTTCTAAATATCATATCATTGTTGGTATTTCTCTTATATTATCAATCTGTAATCTATTAACAGAATTTGGAGTATTTTCTCTAAGGTGCTTAGATAGGCTTATTATTCCATCCGTAATAAATTTATCACCCCTTTGTATATCGTCCTGGAAAAACTTTTTATCAACTCCTTTTGCTATCAATATAATTGATTCTATATCGTTTGTAAGAAACGGTTGCTCTCCATCAACTATTTGTTGAGGCTCGCTTATTTTAAACAATCCAAGAATACAGTTTGCCTTACATTTACTTTTAGAGATTTGATATGTTTTATATCTTGCTTCTGTTTCGTAAGGCTCAAGTCTTGCAACCATTGTTCCTTTGTTGCTTCCGACCTCTGAAACATAATACTCTACAGGAGTAAGAGATGGTTCTTTTGTTATTGAAGTTATTTCAGATATACTTATTTTATGATAAGTAACACATTTTCCTGTTATTGGAAACCTTATCCCGTTAATATATTCTATTCCATAATTTTCTGTTTTGTTTTCACAAACACAGATTGGGTCTTTTTTCTTTCCCTTAAAATAAGAATAAATATTATTTCCCTTTGCGTCATTTGCTCTTATAACAGTAAATGGCGGGCTTTTTACAGTTCCGCAATTTAAACCCTTAACTGTTAAATTATAACAACTTTTTTCGTTTGTTTTGCAAGGACTACACCAAAAGTTATTTATGTTTTGAAATACAGGGCTATCTCCAAGATAATAAACAGCAGGATCGAATCCATTTTCTATAAGAGGAACCTCTGATGGTCCGTTCTTGTGAAACAAGAAATAAGACTCTCTTATGTCAACAGGCTTAAAGTCTATATTAAGACCTAGCAAAACATTATAACCGTGAGGAGTAATAATTGTATTGTCTTTTCTTGTTTTTACATAAAAATATTTTGTTGATCCATTAAATTTTCCGCTTTTCCAAATAATACTATTAACAAGAGATAGGATGCTATATATCCTTTCTTCATCGTTTGGCCAAGAAAGACCAACGAAAGAAGCAATCTGTTCTGCTACCTTTTTTGCTGTTATCATTTCTTATGCTTCTATTGGCTCTGGTTCAAATATATACCAATACATTCTATCTTTAGCATCAGGTTTTGTATCTGTTATTCCATATGCAACCAAATCATCGGAAGAAAGTTTTCTTAAAAAATCCCTAAGAGGATAAATTTCTTTGCTTAAAAAAGGAGTGTTTTGTGGATAGTCTGTATAAATAATCTGCCACTCTCCGTTTGCTAAAAATCCTAATCCAAATGGCCAGGATGTTTTAACCCAAATTTTGCTTTTATCTGCTCCTCGTGGTTTTTCATCGGAAATAATAACTTTATCAAGTTTTGATTGATCTATTGTTCCAATAAGATATTTTGCTATAAACGAAAGAAGGTGTTTTTTGTCACACACATCTTTCCAATCATCATCTATCCCTATAGAGTCTATTACTTGCAGTGGTATATTCATATCGAATAGTCAAAGATTTTAAACTCCACGGGCTGTTTTTGAGTCACCGGAGTTCTTGTTTTTTCTTTCTTGCAATCAAAAATATCTGTTCCGCTTAATTGAAGTTCCGCTTCTCTTACAAATTTAGTTAAAGATGCTCTTCCTTTTAATTTTATAAAGTCTTGTCTTTTTAGGTATCTAAAGTCTCCTGGGTCTTTTGAAAACTTAACAAATTCCCTTGAGTCTTCTTCGTTTTTATCAAAACAAAATCTGTTTTCTCTAATACATTTATTTCCAATAAGATGACCACAATTCCATTGACAATCAAAGTCCGATGAATCAGATGTTCTTGTTGATACTGTTATATCAATATCTGTTGTTATGTTGTCAATAGAATAATATTGTCCTATTCCTCTTTTAAAGTTTAAAGGCTTTCCAAATGTAAAAAATCTTGTTAATATGCTTGATTCTATTCTTCTTTTTTCTCCTTTGTGGTTTACATCATAATGAAGGTCTTTATCATAAAAATACAATCTATTTTTTCCGTCCTTGTCATAAGATAGAACAAACATTTCTTCTTTATTATTCTTCTTTGTAACAATTATACACCAAGGTCTTACTCCTGTAAAAACTGATTCTGTTATGTTGGTATATTTATTACCATCTTTTCCATAGTATGGGTCTGGAGTAGTAAAAAGAATACCATTCCAGTAAACAAATCCATTTTTATGAAACGGAGAAACAGTTGTTAATACGCTTCTTCCGAACGACTTAGTATAACATTTGTCTAAAAATTCCTTGTGGTCAGAATCAAAAAATAGAGAAGCTTCTATAGTTTGCTTTGAGAAAGTATCTTTGTTTACAAACTCAGAAACACCTTGTTTAAGATTTACAAGACCAAAAATAGGATTTCTGTAAAAAATGTTACCATTAAAATTCTCAAAAGAATATTGAGATACTGCGCCAAGACCAGGAAGAGTATTGGTAACAAAACCAACGCCTTGTCCTGCCAAAGCACCCCATGACACCCTTGATCCTCTTACATCAACAGAATAAAAATCATCTGATGTTGAAAAAGCAAGGTTTCCTCCAGATATATCTCTAGCTATTGTTGCCTGTCTTCCTATAGCCGTAATAAAATTATCATCTTCTGGAATTTTAAATCCATAAATGTTATCTAAATAGGCTTCTTCTAGTGATGTTGGGTCTTGTATTGTTGATGCGTAGATTTCTTTTCTATTTGGAAGAACATAAAAAAATCTATTTTGAACATATACACCCATCAATCCGGCGCCTATTTCTTTTCTTCTGTGAGATGTTCTTCTGCTTTCATTTCTCTTGATTAGAAACGCAGAAGATTCACCGTCATTTACTATACACCCGTTTGGTATCTTTGATACATAATTTATTAAAGTGTCTGGATTGTTTTGTGAATCTTTGTTTAATATTCTTGCGTATTTAACGTATTTATTTATATTGGTTACTTCTATAAAGTATCCTGAAATAACTAATATAATTACTACGTTTCCATTATCGTTTATATACCATCCGTCGCCTTGATGATTTCCGTTTTCAAATATTTCTTTTGTAAAGTCGTTTGCAAATCTTATATCAACAAATCTAAATCCATTTCTTGTTCTTAGTCCATCCTTATTTTCAGAGACAAGAATATTTGATGCAAACGCATATTGATCTTGATTTATTAAAGACGGACTTCTGGAGGAATCCATTCCACCAGAAAAATCAGCATATCCATCTATTACAACTTTTTCCATTATTTAACAAGACCAGTTATAAAAATAGATTTATTATATTGTTTTATATAAATATTTATTGCCGCAACTGTATCTTTTGATATATTTCCACAATTCATCAAAGCAGAAACAATCATCTGAATATTATCTTTTTTTATTAACAAAAATCTATCTCCTAGATTATCAATACCGTTTATAGACTTAATAGCCGCACAAGATGCAGCTATATTTGTATCATCAATAAATCCTTTTAGAAAATTTATATCATTCATTGTAAATGATACATCTTCATGTGCTATAAGAACATAATCTGCATCTCTTATTTCTCTAATGCACGGCAGAAGTATTCTTCTGTTATACCATCCAGAGTCGTTATACCATTGCATCCTATCCAGATGATCGTTTACTTCTTTACTAAAATTTGAATGTCTTATCGGTATTTGTTTTATTCTCTTGTCAATATAATTATTAGTATGACCAGTTGGATTAGAGTTAATAAATTCCATTTCTTTAAATGGAAGAGAATTCACAGAAGAGATAAATTCTCCGCTGTGAATATCCCTTGTTGCGCTTATTATAGTAAGCTTCATTATACAACAAATCCTATAACTATTATTTTTAAAGACCTTCCTGCGTCTGATCCATAAACACTAGATTCAAGCTTTAGTTTTCCGTTATCTGTCAATCTTACTCTATGCTCTGCCCATCCTCCGCTCCATGATCCTAAAACAGAATAACCAAAGAAAACTTCTTTTAGCGGGTCTCCAAGTTTTGCAGTCAGACTAGACACTCCTGGATTACCTGAATTTGCTACAGTTGCTCCATATACTCTTACAATTGCAAACTTTGGATAGTTTCCGCAAATTTTGTAATCATCAACTTTTTCAAGAGTCAAATCTTCTGTTCCTGGTGTAGCTGGATTAAACTCTTGCCAATCATCTGGATCAAGAAGATACTCCTTGTTTGATTTTTTTACTAACTTATAAACAGGATTTTCGTTGTCTTCATCACAACAAGACTGAATTTCAAGGTCACAACTTGCGGGAATTTTTATATTATTCCCCTCCTTGCATCCCATTATATAATTAAATTCTTCGTCCTCATCATCTGGAAGATTCTCAACGCTTTCACAACCACTTCCTTTAGCTTTTGCTCCTTTCCTAATACAATTATTTTCGTCTATATATGCAAAGTATCTACTTTTAGTGACGCCTTCAATAACAACATCCTCTTCCGATACTGGTGTTATATTTGGAAAGCATAAGGTTTTTCCACCAAGACCTGTAAAAATCTTACCGAGCCATCTCATGCACCTATCTTTAAATGTTCCCTCTGGAGCACAATCGCAATCCTCTTTGAGAACACCTAATAAATTTACTTCTTCCGGGTCTTCTTGTTCAAGAAGATTTTGCCAACAAACTGTTTCTTGTTCTTCTAAGCATTTAACAACAGCCGGACATCCGTAGTTTTCTATCAGTTCAGAAATTCTAGAAGACATCTGATCGGAACATCCCTGCGGAGGAGTCGGAAAAATAGTAGCTCCTTCGTCTATTTCTGTTCCTGGTTCTGGATTTCCAGATATAGGAGCTTCTGAGTCCCCCTTTGAGCATCCGTTTAGAACCTTTAATACCTTTTCTCCTGTTTCAAGAATTTTAAAGAAATAGTATTTTCCTTTCCAGCAAACACCAACCCATTGACATGCACTCCAAAGATCGGCTTCGCAAACATACATGCTTCCAACTGCTCCGACTTTTGGAACAGTAAACGGCATGGTAAGCTTATCAAAAAACTTACCCTTGTTTGAAACACAATAAGGAACACTAATTTCCTCAAGCTCTTCTGGACACTCGGCGTCAGGAATTATAATTTCCTCTTCATTCTCATTGCAGTTATTGCATCCCATAATGTTTTTATTATTTATTGTTCAATTAGTAACAATCTCCAAAAATCATCTGAAAGATTATTGTTTGTAAGATATGCTGCTGGAAAATAACAAAATCCCTTATCTCCCCATGATTCCCCCCAGGAATTTCTAACTATAAACCAATCTGAGTGAGATTTATCGTCTTTAGATAATTTTAATTTCGATCCAGATGAATGAACTTTTTTAATGTCATTTGTATATCCAACAGCTATTACTGCATGTCCTCCAAGCCTTCTGTCTTTTATGAGTGGCATATGAACAACACCATTAATTGCAGCATATGTATCTAATGACTCGTAAACAGAAAATCCAAAAACAACCGGGGTTCCTTCTGATAAAGAAGCCTTTAGTTGATCCAATTTATTTGAAACTCTCTCATATTTTATGGCCTGCATTTTCTCAGCATTAATAAAATAATTAGCAGATGGTTTCTTTGTAAAATTAGAAATATTGTAAGGCCAAAAAGACTCATCGGCAGAGCCGTTTTTTGCAAGAACCTTAAATGCATCTCTTATATAACAACCAGAATCATAGGCTGTTTTTCCTATGATTTCTCTTGCTCCATAGTAAATAGCCAATCTTGATGGGTGCTTTATATCTTTCTTTTGGTTTTTAGCTTGATAAACAACAGCGGCAGAAGTTGCATTACCAACACAAGAGCCGAGACGGCCTTGGTCAAAAATCCCAAGGCTTATATTTTTTCTTAAATCAACTGTTTCTGGTAGCTTTTTTAATATTTTTATTGGCGCAGAATACATTAAATCCCTTGCATCAGGGACATCGGGAAGCCATCCTAAAGAATATTTATTCATTTCTATTTTTTCTATTTTTAGATTTTCTTAACCCTTCTTCGAGTGCATCTCCTATACTATCTACGGCGGTATCTGCTATTTTTGTTGACCTGTCTAACATTCTTTTTATGGCTGGTTCTGCTATTGCATAAAGAATAATAGCTAAAATAAATCCTATTCCTGCTATTGTATGTGGAAAAACAATAAGCTCTCCTGTTATTGAAAATTTTCCTAAAACAAAAGACACAATCTGTGTAAAGATTACACTTCCAACAATAGAAAATCCAGCGGAAGGCATACATTCTCTTTTTTGCCTAGCAGACCTAAATGAAACCAACAATATTGCGGCTAAAACTGATCCTATGAATGGTAAAAGTAACCATTTTGTAAAATCATAATCTGCTTTTGCTGCATCAAAATTAATATTATTACTTGTTTCTGCCATAACAAGTAATTGAGATGCTCCTGTCAAAAGCTTTACAGCGGATGCAACTCCTGCTGTAATTATAAGAACAAAAAACTCATACACTAATATAATCCTGTGTGGCATTTATTTTTTTATTTTAGATTCAATTTGCTCAATCAGCGCCTTTCTTGCATCAATGGCTCACCCATGCAGAGCCGTTGTAAAACACGGGACATACAACAGCACCGCCACCTGTGAGCGTGCCAAGATATGTTGGGGCTGTGGCATCGGTGACGAGCGCCATCGCCCCCTGAACCATGCCCGTGGCTGCCGTGCTTGGCAGAGTGGCTACTGTGTATGCAGGCAGGCGAGGCAACGCCGTGAATGTCACGTTCGCGCTCGTGACACGGAGCCTCTCTGCCGCCGTCCTCGCGGTGGTACCTGTGCTGCCTGCGGCTGGAGTGGAGATGATGACCGCGCTCGTGCCGGTGCCGGTGGAGTTCCCGGAGGCAATAGTGAGGTCCGCGCCGTCGCGGTCGGTGCCCGTGATGCCGTCTGCGGCCTTGATCGTCTGGTCGGTCGCGTTGGCATTCGCATCACTGCCGTGCTGCAACACCGCAGCCGCATCGCCGACCAATATGACATCCCCTCCAAGCGCGAATGGATAGGCGCGATTGGTGCTGCTGAGACCACCGGTGACGATGGAGACGTTCCAGTAACCGCAGAGGGAGGCGGCGTTCGACGCGCTGCCAAGCTGCGCGATGCTCGATCCTCCGAGGCCGAGATACAGCGACGCGCCACTGGAGGTATAAAGAGCGCACGTGCCTGCACCACTGACGACGCCCACATCCAGGCGGATCGCCCCCGCCGTGGCGATGCCCACGCGGTCGGCGGCGGTGCGATAGAATCCCGTGGTCGCATCACCCACGGTGAGGCTGGGAGCGGCGGCGGAGCCATTCGGGAGTGTCAGCACGCCGCCAAGAGTGACCGCGCCGCCAGAGACGCTACTGCCACTGACCGCTCCGAACGTGCTCGCGCCGCTGCGGTATTGCAGTTCACTGCCGGAGCCAGATGGCGATGCGCCCGTGATGGTAGCCGGAGACCATGCCGTGCCGTTCCAGGCAAGTGCCTGGCCGGAGGTTGCGCTGTTTTGCCCGATGCGAGCCAGCGAAAGTTCTCCGCTTGAAATGTTCGAGGCATTCAGGTTTGTTAGCGAACTGCCGCTTCCGCCTTCGACAAGCATCGTCCCGGCTTTGAGTATAAGCTGCTGATTGGTAATACCACCATCATCATAATGCATTTCGATACGCCCACCGTCTCCATTTTCTAGCTTCAAAATAGCCGGAGCAAGCGCGCTTGGTCTTATGATGCTTAATTCTTTTGTGGCTTTAAGGTATCCGGTCGCGCCAAATATTGCTATTTTTCCATTATCAGAAACACCATTCCCTCCTGAACTAATATTATACGATGTCAATGATCCAGCTCCGTTTCTTCCGAGAACAGAGTCGTTTGGTAATGTAACAGCTTCAAGTGTATATCCCGACCCAACATTTTTCTTGTTGATTACACTTTGACCTGCTGTTTGAGAAAACAAAGAGCAGGTCATTAACGATAATAATGTTATTAATTTTTTCATTTTAGTCAGAAAGAGGAACTCTTCTTACACTTGCGTCTGGACAATTAAAGAGGGCTTCATCATTTGTAACGTCATTAATCCTTGGATCGTTTCCACCAACAATTCCACCATCTAATGATGTTTTTATTTCAACCAATAGAGCACCTATAAGGTTTAAGGCGTGGATAATAGACCTTTCTCCACACCCATTAGGACCAAAGGTATCTTCTGCTTTTTCAAGAAGAGTTTTGTCTGTTAGTTGACATGACATATTACGCTACCCTCCAAACTTGGTAATTGATTTTTGTAACACCATCTGATCCATTATCAGAAAGAGTTATATCAATTTGATCGTTTGAGTGATCGTTTGCAGCAAGAACAACAGTTTCATCCGTTGCCTGAGCGGCAACTTGAGCAAAAATAAGATCGGTAGAAAGAAGGCCAACTACTGGAATTGAATCTGTGGTTGATGCTCCGCCGTCCCATGTGTGTTGTCCTATTTTTGCAAGATACATTGAAGTATCAACAGGTGGTTTTGCCTCGCAACAAACAAGCTTCAATCTAGAAAGCTCAGCGATACACCACTCATATTGAGACTCTGTTAATTCATCTCCGCATTGAATTCTATCATAATAATATTCCAATGTTTCTCCTTGAGAGATTTTACCGCACTCAATAGCTTCTTCGTATTCGTCAAAAGCATCTGGACAAGAACAAAGAAGCTCTTGAATCATAAATCCAAGAGCAGCTACCTTAATTTGAAAGGTGGTCAAAGAAGACGGGCATATAAGCTTTGCCTTGATTTGATCCAACCAGTTGCTTGATATGTTATTGCAGTTCATATTTTTATTATGACAGTTTGTTGTGATCCTAATTGGTGGAATATACAAACATTACAATATTTCTTACAATAGTCAAGAAATATTTAATATTTTTTTTGATGCGTTAATAAAAAAAATAGACTCTCCCATATTTATAATATCTAATATTTTTATTGTTTTGCTTTTGTTATTCTTTGAAAAATAAGGAAGAAGCAATAATAACATTTTCATTGTTCTTGCTGCTGTAGAAATTTCTTCCATTCTACAGTTTGGCTGCTCTTCAAAATCAATCTTTGCTATGCATGATTTAAAATCCTCTATTGACTTATAAATAACATCACTTCTATCTTCTTGGTTTTTTATTCCAATTAAACAATACAAAAACCTTGCTCTTAATAAATTTATCATACAATACGGATAACTTTGTATTATTTTATCCGTATTTTCAATTAAAGATACATTCAACGGGCAAGAATAAAAATATGCTATCTGTAAAGACAAATACCACCTATATTTATCAAATTCATTTTCTAGGTTGAGGCATTTATTTCTTAAATCAAAAAAATCTATTTCTTTTTCATTAAGAAATAGAAATACATCTTCTTTTCTTTCAAGAATCCTATAAATTATAAAACATAATGAGTTTAGTTTTTGAACCAAAACATCATTATGTTTTATACAATTTACTGCTATTTTTATTCTTAAATCTTCATCTATTTCTTTTTGTAATAAAAATATTCCAGTGTTCATTTTTTCCACAGTTCTATATTTTTCTTAGATTCTGTTATTGCAAAATCAACCCATTCTTGCGCTTTCTTTGCATACTCTGGAGCATATAATCTTCCAGCAGTTAGTGATCTAGCGTGAATAATTCTATTATCATTTGTCATTTCATGGTTTTGTTCATCTCCTATAAACATTCCACTATATCCGTTTTCCCAAAGAATATAATTAAATAATATTTCTGTATCCGGCCAATTATTTCCCATTTTTGGATGATTGGCAATAAACTCAAGTCCTTGTCTATTGCAAAGTCTTCTAAGGCTCCATGAGCAATTAATTTTATCCATAGTCTCAATATGCATCATTGTGCATGTATGAGAAACCATTTTCTCCCAATCCTTGTGTTCTCTCTCTGTCATCCTGTATCCAACAACAGGATATTCTTTGTTACACAAAACAAGAAGCTCTTCTAATACATTTTTTCTTTTTAAGAATACATCTGCATGTGTGCAATATAAATATTTTGCACGGCACATGGACATTGCTAAATCCATTGCTATTGCTGGATAATCAGATGAATGAATTGTTGCTTTCATTCTAAGAGAATGAAGCTCTATATCATCTTCTTTACAAAGCTCTTCTATCTTTTTAAAATTCTCTGTTGTTGATCCAGTATCAACAACAACTATATAAGGTCTTTTTGTTTGAAGCCTTAATAATTCTATTACATAATAAAGAGTATCAGGCGTGTCCATTACTGGAATCCACGCCTCACACTCATACTCCCAGGGTTTTTTACTTATAAAACCATGATGAAGTTTTACTTTATCTATAGGACTTACTGTTGAAAATCTAGAAGATTTACTGTAGTCAATTTTTATTGGACTCCATTTATCGTCTGAGTTTAAATAAGTCTTATTTGATGCGGTTCTTTTTCTAGTAATAATACAAGCCATTTAATCTTCTGTTATAATTTCTGTTGGTGTAACTAAAACATAAAAATCAAGATCAGGAAGCTCACAAGTTGAACCATGTTCGTTTTCGTATGTAATTTTTACTCCATAAATATGTCCAGGAGATATTGGATCATCTATTGTTAGACCTTCGTTGGTATGGCTATCTATTAACTGACTTTCTGTAATAGTTAAATTATCTCCTATTTGCTGACTTGTTGTAAAATCCCAAAACTTAATTGTAAGAGAAGAATTTGAGAAGTATTGGCCACCGCATTCATTAAAATCAATTACAGAAACACCAATACCAAGAACCTTCAAGTTAAATGGAGTTCTTGAAAATTGAATTGATACCTGTTCGTTGTTTTCAACCTCTTCTGCATCAGTGTATTTAAAGTGAATAATTCCAGATGCATATCCTTTTTCTGAAACCTTATCTGTATATTCTCTTATTGCTGTTGCTATATCTCTTAATGCACAGTAAATATTAATTATACCGTCTCCAAGTGTATAGCAAGTATGCTTAGCATACCTAACAAAAGAAGAAAGGCACGAGGGCTTTGTTGATGTTCTTTGTTCGCACGTTCCGCACTCAGGTTTACAAGCCATAATATTTTTATTGTAAATTGTTAATAAATCCAGGGGGTGATTTCTCACCCCCTGGACTTTATGGTTTACGGATTGCAGGTAACTCGTATATAGCAAGCACCATCAACGTCACAAGAGAGTGTTTCTCCATCAACCTCCAGAACGTATGTATTAGTTGCTGGATCAAAGCTGATTATTTCTCCAGTCTCGGACACAGCAGGACTAAGAGCAGCCTTGTCTTCATCAAGCCAATCAATTGTAACGTCTGCTCCAACGCCGCAATTTAGCGAGGAATCAAGAGTAACTCTGATTTGATCCGATGGAAGGTCTCCGTCAGATTCGCTATCAGCACAAGCGATAGCAAAACCAAGTGTTGGTGTTGCATCGGGGCAAGAGATAGATGTAATGCACTCACCGGCAGACAGCGTAGAATCCAGTTTAACAATAATTGTATAGTCTGGATTTATGATATTAGGACGATAAGTTTGAAGAATTGTTGCGTCCCTCACCTTAACAACATCGCCGTCTCCGTCAGAAATCACAACCTGAATTGTGTCACCACACTCGCAGCTTCCAAGCGGATTTTGCCCAGGAGCGATAGAGTCTTGGTTTTCTTTTCTGATTTTCAGTGTGTATGTAAGGTTTTCAGAGTCTCCGCAAAGCAGAGACGAGCATTTAACCCTTCTGGATACATCATCTCTCATAATGTTATTAGAGACACGATCATTAAGAGGATTGCAACCAATGGTAACAACGTGACAATCCTGCTCTTGTGGAGCAATCTTAAAGATATCCCTAAGATCGCAAGTGTTTGTCGGACGAAGACGGAATTTCTTGGCTCTTCCAATGAATCCCCATCCGGCGTCAGCGTTTTTCATCCTAAAGCCCATTTCATATGTTTTTCTGAAATGTGGCATGTTTTTCTCAGGATTACAAACAGAATCATACTCATTCCAGTATCTCCAATCTTCTTTAGGATTACCAGTAATAGGATGAATCGGACGACCATCAATTCCCGTTGTGATTGTCGGACGAGTAAGAATCTCACCGACATCTTTACCGATAGCAACAGTCATCAAGAACGGAGCGTTATCAAATTCACGGAAATTGTGAATAGGTCTGTTTCCAGAATCAACCTCAACTTTTTGCATCGGTTGAACAACTGTAATTCCGCCTTTAGTTGATTCGGTAAACTTGGGAAGTCCAGGAGTAACCCTAAATACAAAGTTTCCTATAACTTCCTTAACGCTTCCATCTGGTTCAAGTGTATAACCAGGAAGAAGAGATGACGGCATAGTGTATTTCATGCGATCAACGTATTCCTTGTTATCAAGGACTTCCTGACGATACCAATCTTCTGAATGCCAGAGTTCAAATATAGGCTCTCCTCTCGGTCCTCTTGCTTTGAAGTTTGGATTGCGAGAGCTAACAAGAGAACGACCGAACATATCAAGAACAGATAGGTCCATCGCAATAATGTTATTAACGTTTCCAGCTTGAGGGAAAAGAGGGTCCATATAATGATACCTGAATCCCTGGAGGCAGTTGTATGGATTTGTATTAGCGACAGGAACAATTCCTCCGCTTCCATCGTTTTCTCCTTCAAGAATCCACTTATGACCGAGCATACGAATCAAGGCCATAGTATAGAAGATGTTCATCACTTGCTCATCAACCTGATATCGCTCTTTAGCAATGAACTGAGCGATTTGAAGAGCTTGCTTAGAAGTCCTGATATTTGCAATGCACATAGGCTTCGTCTTAAAGCCTGTCTTATACATTTCAAGTTCAGGAATTCTAGAGATTCCACCCCTTGGGACTTCGCAGTAATCCATCTTACATTCGCTTGCGCTATCAGGAGAACAAATCTCCATAGAACGCTTAAAGATAGACATATCAAACGGAATATATGCCGCATGATACTCTTTTCCGAGTTCAGTAGAACCACTCCAATCTTCCCATACTCTCATTGGGAACATTCCCTTGAGGTAGTTATACATGGAATAATAATATTTTGCCTGCATCTCACGAACCATGTCCGACCAAGATGCATTCGGACCTTCTGCGAAGACCAGATTAATTAACTCATCCCTCGAAAGATCGTCTCCGCAACCTTCGATTTCTGAAATCCAGTCAGCATATGTTTTCTTTGTAACGGTAGTAGCCATTGTATTTGAATGTTTGAGTTTAGTATTTTTATTACCTGGTGTTTGGTGCCACTCAAACAATTTATAGCGGCTGCTTGTTGTTTGCCAACACAACTTAGGCTAACGCATTGCTATAATTCTAGTTTACATAAACTAACATATTTTCTTTAAGTGTCAATAAAAAATTACAAAAAAAATCCCAGGAGGTTATCCTGGGATTTGTGTGTTTTTAATACTTTTATTAAACCTTATTAAAGGCATCCATAGGGTCTTCTATTTTTTCTCTATTTTTTTGCTTGTCGTCTTTTGATATTCCACCTTTAAATGGAGCAGAACCTTTATTCTTTTCCCTTTCAATAGAAAGAAGCTCTTTTGTTTTATTAAGCTCTTCTACAAGATTATCAAAAAGATCAGATTTTGCCAAAGACTCTATAAGAGACTTATATCCTCTTGGCTTAACGCCATCCTCTTTTCTTAGAAGAGAATTAAAATATTTATGATGATCTCTTGTTGATTTTTCAAAATCTTCTTTACTTACAACATTAGAAAAACTACTTGAGTCAAATGATTCGATTATATCAGAAATAATCTCATTTCTTCCTCTAATCTCTTGTTCTAAAAGTTTTTCTCTTTTTACAGACTCCTGAAAAAGTTTTTCTTTTCTTTTTTCTTCAATAACAGAGTCCCAATTTTTTCTTGCATCAACTGCTGATTTTGCTCTTTCGTTTAAATGCCTAACACATTCCACAACCTCTCTAATTGAAGGAGTATCATATTCTTCTCCAGTTTTTGCTTTATACTTATCTGAAAATTCTTTTAATATTGGTCTTATCTCCAAAGCATTAAGAGAAGAGCCGTCCTCTTTTGCTTTGGATATTACTCCAAAAAGAGCACTTATAAGTTCAGGGTGTTTAATTTTTTTATCTTTATCAAAGTTTGCAATTACAGAAATTAATTCTGTTTTTGCTTCTGAAAGAGGCTTTATATACTCTGTTTTATATTCGTCTGACTTATCAATGTCTAATTCTTTTATTAAAGAGTCTTTTTCTTTTAGTTTTTCTTCAAGAGAAGAGATTGCTTTTTTTCTTTCTTTGTTTTTATTAATAAATTCATCAACATCTTTTTCTTCAATAGAGTTTTTCCCTGTTTTCTTTTCGAGATATTCTTTAATCTTTCCAAGTGGTTTTAGGGTTTCAAAAGACTCGTATTCTTTTAGCTTCTCTTCAAGTTTTCTTTTTTCTTCCGCTAAAGAGTCTCTTTGTGATCTAAGGTCTTTTATGGAGTCTTCTTTGGTTTTCTTATCATCTTTTTTGTCTTCTTTTTTGTCTTCTTTTTGGGTTTCTTTTTTATCAATTTTAACATCATCTTTGTTAATGACATTAAACGCTTCCATTGGGTCTATGTTGTCTTCCATTTATTGTTCTCCTATTGGTTTAAGAAAAAGTTTTGCTATTGCGTGAGCCTGTGCGAAATTCTGTGCAGATTTAAATTCGCTTTCGTTTGGTGGTTTTTGGCAGATATCTAATAATGTTATTAAAAGATGAAGTCTATACTCTGTTGTTTTTTGTAGTTCGGTTATTTTTTTTGTTCTCTCTTTTGACGGTGGATAGTTTTCAAGAAATGCAAATAAATCACTCATGTTATTGTGTTAATTTTACACTAGCTTGTAGCTGATGTAATTCTTTGTCAAGTTCTGATGCTTCTTTTTTCATTCTCATTGATTCATCGTGTTCTTTTTGTTTCATTTCCATTCTAAGTTTAAATTCTGCCATTCTTTTTTCTGCATTTGCTCTAGACTGAATGTTTGCTCTTTCTATTTTCTTTAATGTTTCAAACTCCTTTAGTTGTATTTTAGCCATATCTTTCTGGCTGATTTGCTGTTGCTGTTGTTCTCCTTTTTGTTGGTTTTTTTGCTTTAGTCTTTCTATTTCTCCAGAAATAGAAACTGCAACTCCTTCAAAATAAGACTGAACCTCAAGATATTGCGAATAAAAAGAAGATTGGAAAAAATCATCTTTTAAGGCATCAACATGCTTTGCAGTATTAGAAAGGGCGTTTGTAATGTAATTAAAATTACGAACAATATCTTCTCCTCCAGCAATTCCCTTTATCATTCTGTCTATTTTTGGGAAATGAATATCAAGGTGGTTTTTGTGATCTTGAGATTCATCGAATATAACTTCTGATGTGTTATAAAAAGCGGCATTTTCAAGGGCGGCTTTTTCTATTTCATCATTGTATCCAGAAACAGATATAAAATCTTTGATGTCTTTTCTTGAAAAACCTAAAGACAATAAAATTTGCTTTGTTAGTTTTTCTTTTGAATCAGAAGACTCGGCCATAGATATAGCCATCTTTAAAGCCTCTATGTCATCGTTAGCCGAAACAAGCCTAACACATTTTATTTCTTCTAATACTTTTATTAAGTCTTCTTCTTTTATATCATACTCAGAAAAATCTTCCATTATAGAGGAAATAAAATATTCTCTATTTTCTTGGTCAACAATTTCTTCTGTTTCTTTTGTTATTAAATCTTTCAGAATAACAGTAAACAAGTTTGAATAATCTACAAGCTTAAATGCTGTTTTGGATGTTTTTGAAAAAGCAAACTGCTGGTTTTTTAATGCAACCTCATCTTTGTTTGGTCTATTTGAAAGCTCAAGCCTTGGATTATAATGAGAGATTCTTTCTCTGAAATCAGACTCATCAAACTGAATTGATGTAATATGATCGCCAAGGTCTTGTTTAACTTGATTTGGAGTAAACACAACTCCTTCTGGAAGAAACACAAGGCCGCCTGTAATCTTTATCTTAGCCATTTCTCCACTAAGAGAGTCTTGGTTAGAAAGAATCAACGATCCGTTGATTAAAAGTTTATCTTCTATAGCATTCTTTTTAAAATCGTATCTAAGAGATTCTTCTGCAACCTGCTTTGAACACCCTCTAAGGTTTTGTATAAAGTCTTGTTCGTTTACACCAAACTCATAAATAACATTCAAAACATCTGATGTTTTGATTTTTTTATGATCTTTTTGGAACATCAAATATTTTTCTGTTCCTATTGCTTGAGAAGAATCTCCATTGTTAAATTCACTTATAAGCAAATTTATATCACCTGTAATTTGACAATATGTTTCTATAATATGTTTATTATATTCCTTTGTAAAAATCCTTGCAATGTAAACATTGTTTGTATTTGCACACAACCACGTTCTTCCTTTTTTGTTAATAATTATACTAACATCTTCCCATGAAGATGCGTTAAGTATTCCGTTTTTAACAGGAAGATAAAATGTGTCTCCTTTTGCTGTATAGCTATCTAGTTCTTTTTTTAGCTCCTGATTGCTGTTGATTGCAGAGATAAAAACAGATTCTAATCCTTCTTTTATCCATCCGTTGCCGAATCTTGTTGTAATTTCTCCGCAGTGCTCAACTGTGGTTTCTCCGGTTTTTAAAGATGTTTCATAAATTCCTAAAAGATCAACAGCTTTAAGACAATCAAATATTACAAAATCCCCTATGTTGTTTGGTTTCGTTCTGTCTTCAAATGCAATATTTCTTATCGGTATTGGATTTCCAAGGTAAGAATAAATATCTCTTAAAACAGAACAATATCCAAATGTAAAAGAGTTGTATTCTATCGTTCTAAGCATAGAGTGAAAACGAGGGTCGTTTTCCAATACTTCTCCGAAGGCAAATGCGATAGATTGAGATAATTTTGATCTGAGTCTTTTGTTTTTTAAGATAGAATACACCTTATCATTATGTTCTTCTTTTTCAAAAGCCTCAAGCTCTACGTCAAGCAAAACAAGAGCTTTGAATATTTCTATTACATTTGCAGCAACTCCTTTTTCTACAATCATCCTCCCTTTTCCGTAATTAAAGTTGTTTTGCCAAGAAAGACCTTTTTCTGATAATGTAGCTGGATCAAATGGTTTCTTGTAGTTCATCAATACTTCTTCTGTATTGAAGATTGATCTCCAATGAGAAAGGTGTGAATTTATTGCGGAATTAATAATGATTCCGGCTTCTGTTGCTGTAGATATTTTATTCATATAAAGCCCTTAAATCTATCTTGCAGTCTAACATTTTCATCTAGTTGAAGCTCAATATTAATACCCATTTCTTTTAATGGGAGATAAATGTGCAATCTTGATGTAATTATTTTATCAGCTAGTTTATACTCATCTAATAGCTCTTGTGCTAAACGGAGTCTCTGGTCAATCGTATATTCCTTTAAGTGAACAAAGCTATTACTTCTTATTTCAAATCCCTTTGGAACATTAACAACATTAATAGCATATTTTCTTGTTTTTTTAAACGGAATAAATTCTTTTTCTATTAATTGAGAAACACATCCAGACCAAACGCATCTTTCTATTCCGTTTTCTTTTAGTATTTGAAGGGTGCTCAAGTCTCTTGCTCCGAACGGTATTAATTGTTCTTCACTTAAAGACTTCATTAGCGTCCAATTTATTTTATTTTTAATAGATGGATGAATATAGGTTCCGGCAAATAAAATATTACCATTATTAAATTGATTTGGTATTTGATAATATCCACACAATAAAACTATGTGCCTATTATTAATATATCCATCCTTGTTATCTCTTTCAATAAAATTATTGCATTTAAAAAACTTTGCAGCTATTAACGATTGTATATCATCTCCGGCATTTGGTGATCCAACTGCAACGGGTATGCTAATTTCTGGATATAACTCTTTTATCGAGTTCCAGTATTGTTTCTGCTCAGGCAACATAATTAGATGATGTTTTCTTTATCCAGCAATTATCAGGTCTTGATTTATTCATTTCGTCTGTTTCTCTAAAAGAAGACATTTTTGAAGGAAGCATTACAACCAAAGAGCAGTCACATATGTTGCAATAAGATGCGTCCAATCCGTTTGGAACAGTAAACCCGTGGCTTATGCTTTTCTTAAACTTGTTTACAAATCTTGCAACTTTTCCTGCAAATCCACAACTACTACAACCCGACGCTCTGCTCTGTTCTTTACAGTTTGTGCATATTGTCGCTCTTCTGTTTATTTCTCCTTGATCTACAGTATCTCCTGACGTAACCTTAACAAGAGCAAGCGCACCGTTTACAACCTCTTGCAATGATTTTCCTTTTCTTCTGCTTTTTGGAGCAGAGTATTCACTTGGCTTTGATTCTGTGTTTCTAATAAAACTATTAACATAAGATGTTGCGTCGTTTTCACTCAATCCCTTCTGTTTAACAAGAGCAGAAACAAGACTGCTCCTAAAGTCAGAAGAAAACTGCTCTCCCTTATAAAAAATTGTATATTTTTTTCTCATAACTACATTTGCTTATTGTGCCACATTTTATCGAAATTGTCAATTCTTTTTTTGTTTGTTTTTTTTCTATAAACTCCAAGCCCTCTGGTATCAGGTCTTATTTTAAAGTAAACATAAATAAGATAAAAAGCCTGGAAAAATGTATCTAGATAATCTGGAGAGAAATTATGCTCATCGTTAAATGCATCCTTTGAGTCAAGTGATATAAACTCTCCGGCAAGCCTTGTTTTCTTTTCGAACTTACGCCTAAAGAATTCTTTTTCGAATTTCTCACAAAAATTTACTCCTGTTAAAAGATTTGCATTAAACTCTCTTACTCTTCCTTTTTCAAAAAACATTCTCATTACATAAGCACCAAGAGTAATTTTATTAACAATTCTATCATGTGCATAATATGTTATTTCTTTTTCAAAACTAGGATTTACCCATGATCTTATTTTCTCTATCCTTATAACATCTTCGTAAATTCCAGTCCTTTGATTAAGCTCTAGTTTTTTAACAAGCTTTTCTTGATAAGACAGAGGATAACATGTATATCCTTTTTGTGCAAGCATTTCAACAAGAGCTGTTCTTGCAGACCAGTCTGTTATAAGTTGATTTGGCTCTATGTTGTGTCTTTTGCAAACAGAAATAATATTATTACAAGTTTCTGTATAATATTTCAAGTCTTCTTTTGGCTTTGGAAACGAATAAATTTTTGTCGGAATTACCATAGGAAGACCATCAGAGGTCACTCCTATATCAAAGCATGTAAAAACATTTCTATCAACAGATGCAGGCGCAGAATCAAACGATCCTATTGTAAACTCTTTTTGAAAATCATCAGGTCTTGGTTTATGACAATCAAAGGATTCTACAAGTTTATCTGTAAGAACATACTCCGAGGAGTCTCTTGAAGACATGAACTTAAATCCGACCCAAAATCTTTTGTAAGCTTCTGTTGATCTTGATTCAAGTGTTGGATATTGACGCTCTTTCTTTTCTTTTGTTGGAATAAATCTTCCGTAAAGTTTTGCAACATCTTTGTCCAGCATTCCAGGAGAAATATCGTTATTGTAATGAATAACAAGACACTCTTGATCTAATGATTCATTAAACGTCTTTAATGTTCCTTTCCACATATGGGTTAACTCATCAACACTTCCCCATCCTATATCTGGCTCTGCATTTCTATCTAACAGGTCTCCTTCCGAGTAATAGTTTCCAGACATGAAAAACCATCCGTATCTTGGATGGAGAAACATATTGTTGTATGCGTCTAGCGGGGCATCATCTGTTGATTGTGCCTCATCTAATAAATATATTCTTGCTTCTGGAGAGTGATATCCTGTTAGCTTGTCTGTAACTCTTGCATCTTTTGTTCCTTTTTGAAGAAGGACTCCTTTTATAATACCACCCTCGTTGTGATACTTTCCTGCATCGTCTATTCTTCTATATTCGAAATCACCGGCCCTTTTAGCAAGTTGAGCGGTAAGAGAATACTCGTGACGATTGTTTATTTTTACACCATACAATGTATTGAGATATTTCCACGTTGATCCTGTAAGCTTGTCTTTTGAAACAGTTGAGAATGTGCATTGTGCTCCATGCTTTGTAAACATAAAGTAATCGTATATCATGCACATAAATGCAAGTGGAGCATATGTTTTACCCTGTCCGCCTCCCCCAAACTCAACTACATTTTTATAGTTAGATAAACCGTAAAAGAAGTCAAGTATCCACTGATGAAGAGCAAGATCACCTATAAACCTTCCGTCTGGAGATATCTTTGATGGCCATCTAATAGAAGCAGCATTTGCAACATGCTTTTCTCTCGGTATTAAAGTCGCTCCGTATTCTTCTATAAGATTTGTTTCTTTAGAGTTATTAAATCCAGACCTAATTTCTAGCTCTTCGTTTTTTAATTCATCGTAATTAATAAATATATAAAGCTCCAGGTCATACTGATAATGGTATGGATTTGGAGTATATTCGTTATGATAAATTGGAACGTTGTATTTCTTAAACTCATCAAGTCTTTTTTTAAGTGCTAATGATTCGTATAAATACAGTTGAGAAATACCTTTTGATAGAATAGAGTTTCTTGCTCTATTAAACTTTTCAAAGAATGTATTTCTCTTTTGTTCTATCATAAAAATATTAAATAGTTCGGCATATTATTCCTCATCGTGATCTGTTTCGCACCACGCATCAACGATCGAATGAAATGCGTCATCAGGAGGCTCACCAAAGGTCGCTTCGAGCCTGTCAAGCACCCAACACCAAAAACCCAGCATTAGGTCGCTACTATTGCCGCAGCGGATAGTCGCCCACCTGTGAAGTTTCCACCCAAGAGCTTCCACCGTTTCCGCTATCGTCCGTCCAGCAGGATTTCGTTCTTCTTTTACTGTTATCATAATTGTATTAATAAATACGCACTAGCTATCGTAAGAATAAGGACATTATCATCAGATGACATCGTGGCATTTGTTTATTGGCTCAAATCCGTGAAGGAGCATAGAGATTTCCGATATAAGATTTTTAAGCGGCGGACCTCCAAGCGTGTGCGAGCCAGCATGAATCTCCAGCTTTCCATCGGACTCCAGCGTTCCGCAGCACAACATCAACTTTAGAAGCCGATCACATTGTTTTTGTGAAAGCCTGCGTTTCAGCGTCACCTTACGAGGAGAATAATACTGGCGCTGGTCGTGTTGATGTAGTCTTGTGCTCATAGTGCCCATTTTTGTTTTATTAAGTCGGCTCTTCCTTATCTCAATCCACAGTTTTTAATGAACGTTATAAATGCAGCGACACCGATGACAGCAGCCAGCACAAAGCCAGCATAGAATGGCCAGTCACATAGGAATTCAGGAATTGTAATATTAATATTCATATCGTTATTCTTTACTGTGCTCTTTTGTCATATTAATAATGTTATTAATATCAACATCAAAGCGTGTAAATCCTGTAATTAAAATTGCCTTTGCAATTTCTACAAGCTTCTCTTCTTCTATAGAAAGATTATCTGCTAACTCTTTTACTGTTTTGTTTGCCAATACAAACTTAGTAAACTTGGTAGATATTCTTGGATTGAATTTTATAGTCATTCGATGAAATGTCCTCCGGCTTTTTCTTTTACTTGTTCTTGTAGTTGAGACATTTCTTCCGGCAGGTCTCCGCGTGAAGGAGAGCCTAGCGCGTATATTTTCTGTCCCGATTTTTTGTTTTGTTCGATGTAGATTTCCTTATGCGCATCAACAACAGCTTTTCTGTAGCTATCAATTCCATGCATTTCCTTTAGTTCTTTATTAATAGCTTTTATCTTAGCATTAACAGAACTCCATTCTGTGCCGTCCTTTATGGGACTAAGACTTGAAAGCTTATCAACCAGTTCTTGTTGCTGTGAGAGCAATACTTTAAGATAAGCTTTTTCTTTTTCCATGACATCGCCTTTCATGTCCTGGAAAACTTCTTCCTTTGTGTTTTTTAATCTCTCCATTAGTTTTCTTCTTTCTAGTTCTATTTCTATCTTTTTTCTTTCCTTAAATTTTTTTACAGACTCAAAATCTAGATGCCTGTATCCTATTGTATATAAAACGTATAATACTGTTCTTGAGCTATACCCCAAAGAGAACAAATAAAACATTGTGTCCTTTAGGAAGTTGTCTGTAATATTTTTATTTTTTCCTAAGAATACTCTATCTAAAAACCCTGTTAAATATGACCTATCGTTAAAAAACTTGTTATAAAACGCTCTCTTAACAAGGTAATGGCTGTCCTTTGCTTCTTCCTCCCACTTTGCATCTAAATCTACAAGCTCTGTGCTTATCTCTCCAGATATAAGCTTGCCTAGATGATTAAGATTCTCTTCTTTAGCTATAGGCTTAGAATACTCATCCATTACCAGTCAGAAGGATTTGATCTTGTGTCTATGTGAACAAAGGTCTTATAAAGACCAACCCCGCCGTTAAAAATAAAACTGTCGTTTGTTTCTGGAACAAAGAACAACCTGCCTCTTGATAATCTTGCCGTCTTTGCTAATAAAGAAGGATTACTAACGGACAAATCTAGCGCCATAAAGCGCATATGGTAAGAATTCTTTTCTCCTCCTATTGCTGCGTTATATGCAGGCGTTCTATAAGAAGAAGTAATCTTGAATGTAAATCCTAGTTTCTCTCTAAGTGCATCTGCAACAATAATTGTATTAACGATATTATGCCATAACGATTCGTCCGGTATTCTGTTCTTAACACCGTTTCTAACTCTATCCCAATAAGGAGTAAATTCCTTTCCCTTGAAGTGTTTAAACTTAAAGCTATCAACAAACAACTCAAACTCTTTATATTTCTTATTCATCTTCCGCCTTGTTTTCTATCTTTTAGAATTTCGTTTATATTTGTCCCATCAAAATAAAGAATTGCTTCTTGTCTGTCGTAAGACCACCTGTTAAATAATTGGACTGAAACAACAGCATTTACTCCCAATATCTTTTGAAGATTCTCTTTATCTTTAACGCCATCTAATGTATGTATCTCATAAGCCCTTACGTCTTTAAGTCGTATCTTCTGCTTCGATACAAGATTCTTAGAATGATAAATATCTACCCAAAGAGTATCTCCGTCTATTACAGAAGTAACTTCCGCTTTTCTTACGTTGTTATCTACAGGATTGGCCCCCCTATAAGAATACATCTTCTGTGGATAACAACAGCAAGACAACGATAATAAAAGTATTAATACACTCTTCATATTTTAAAAGTAACAGGGATTCCCACATGAGTAACAATGAAACAAATCTTCTCCTCTTTTATCTAATACAACAAAAGCATTACAACACTTCGACATTTTTCCGTTCCAATTCCAAGGAACAATAAGATTAGATTTGTCGTTATTATGCTTATCCGTAATTCCTTCTTCACGTCTCTTTTCTACAGGAAAACATACATCTAAACAAATAGGACACGATTCAGAAGATTGAGAATCGCAATCTCTCGATGGGTATTCCCATTAAACCCACATTCACATTTAAACTTTCTCCATCCTGCGTTCATATAATATTCTTTTTAAAAATTCCCCTCCGGCTGTCCAGACAAAACAACCGGAGGGGATACCTCACCATGACATGTCCTCTCCAGAACGTCACGATACATAATATACCGCCCCCATCAAAAAAATCAAGAGAAAAATAAAATTATTTTTTATACTCATGCCAGCACCTAAAGACATGACATACAACCAAAGGAACAATCATGAATAAAATTATTAAAGCATCTTTATTCGATACCACTTTATCCGTATCCTTTTCACAAGGAACAACAAAAGGCTCTTGAGACATTTGCCAATAAACCTTCTCATAGTTCGAAAGAGATGTTATATCCTTGTGATTTAAGTCTTCTAGCTTCATAGAATATATCGCTGTTTCTTGTTCCTTCCCTGCCTATTATATACAAAGTATCTTCCTTTGTTACTACAGACAAGTCTTTTATATACTTTGCTGTCATTCCCTTGAGTTTCAAGTAATGTCTTACTGCCTGTAAATTTCCTGATGCGAATGTCATACTGTAATATATAACATAATAAATATATTGCAAGTAAATTTTTAAACTGCTACAGTGATGACATGTGAAGGTAATGCGGTTGTGATTGCTGTGAAATTACGGTGGTAGTGAAGTTCTGTTGTGGTGGAATGATGGTAATTGGTGGTAGTAAGGAATGATGAAAAAATGATAAAAATAAATAATAATAAAGAATAATAAAATGGTGGCAATGATAAATGATGGTAAAGGTGGTGGTAAAGGTGGTGGTAAAGGTGGTGGTAAATAATGATGGTGGTAAATAATGATGGTGGTAAAGGTGGTGGGGGGATAACCTCCCCACCCCACCCCCGGCAAGTTTTATCTGCGCACTTTATTTATTTTCCCGCCCGTGATTTATTTAATGGATTCCTTACCCGGCCCCTCGAAACTTTACGAGATGCCCCCTCCTTTTCTCTAATGATTTTATTACTGTTCAAATGCTCCGATTGTATGCACAAAGTATTGACATTGCAATACCTTGTAAATACAAGCTGGACAAATTGCCAAACATTTCAGGAGGCCTATTGACAAGCTGGCCTTCATGGCTTATGTTGTCGGCGTTCCGCGCTCTTGCGAAGGGCGGAGAGGATATCTACTTGCGCGCGCATTCGAAGCGCGGAACACGAAGCTATGACTACTACTAAAGAAAAAACGGCTCCTGCCACTGTCTCGCCGGTTACTCACCGGCATGATAAGGCGCTGAGTGAT
>WBZV01000155.1_pt3 | contig 35541 bp, 16 predicted proteins | sample 5204221 | NCBI WGS metagenome assembly WBZV01 (sample SAMN12344360, study PRJNA552823) | activated sludge metagenome | biome: Activated sludge suspended growth; feature: Nitrification reactor; material: Wastewater; isolation source: activated sludge from nitrification reactor of wastewater...
GTTGTATTGTCCGGATATCCGGTAACCCAAAATCGTCCTTCCGTAGGTACTGTCGGTCAATTTTTGCTTCAGGATAGGTCCGCTGAGGTTTAAATTCAACAATCGATAACCATATGGATCGAGACCTTCTGAGGTTTCTGCTTCAATTCCACCAGAAAATTTTGAAGAGGGTCCTTTGCTGGTTGAAGAAATGATACCCCCGGTAACGTCCCCGTACTGGGCTTCAATTCCACCCGTCACTACCTGAAGCTGTTCCAGTTCCGATACGGGTATCTGTCTTCCGGTCACCCTAAGGCCATCCAGGTAAAACACAGTAGCATCTGAACGTCCTCCCCGAATGTAGGCATCTCCTCCATCCACACTTGAAAGTCCGGCAGAAGTTGCCGCAACGGCGGTAATGTTTTTAACCGGCATGTTTTTGATCTTTTCAGCCGTAATGACCGCACCCTGTGTCGTATTGTCCTTTTCAATCAACGGAGCTCTGTATTCCACTACATCGACCACTCCCAATTCAAGCCCAAAACTCATCTTGAGATTAAGGGTATTGGCCTTGCCCCCTAAAACGTTGATGTTGGTGATTCTTTGCGGGTTGTAGCCTACATAACGAGCTTCAACATCATATTTTCCAGGATCCAGCTGTACCGAGTAATTTCCATCAAAATCTGAAACTACGGTAGTGACTTGAATACCGTTTTTAAAGATCATAATCGCGCATTGAATAATGGGCTCACCATTATCCTTATCAGTCACCTTTCCTGCCAATGCAGTTTGCCCAATGGCTCCTGCGCAAACAAATAGAACGGCTTGGAAAATGAGTACAATTCGTTTGACCATAATGAGAAATTGAGAGTTTATCCTTGTAAAAAAATTTCGCAATGTTAAGAATTTCTAAATGCATTTCAAACCCATTGGGCCCGCAGGATTCTAAATAATTTTGGAATACTGCCTTTCAAAAAAATAATAATCTGATTTTCAGACACTAAGATATAACCTTAGCATACAATGCATCGTGTTTTTCCAGCATGATCTTAGCAATTTTCTCTTTGGATTCGTAGGTCCATCCCGCTATATGCGGACTTACGATAATCTGTTCATTCGCAAACAGCGATCCATACAATCTTTGTTCCAAATCAGTATAGTTTTCAGGATGCTCGTTTTCAAAAACATCCAAACAGGCCCCAAGGACCTTGCCCTTCTCCAATGCGTCCATCAGATCGGTCGTTCGCACCACTGGGCCTCTGGACGTATTGATCAGATAGAATGGTCGGTTGCAACCTTTAATGAATTCCTTGTCTATCAAATACTTCGTTTCAGGACTCAGGGGGACATGAAGACTGATGATATCTGCTTTCTTCTGCATCAGCTCCAAATCCTTTACTTGTTCATAACGCTCCGGTAATTTTAAATGCTGCTTATATTTATCGAAAACCAGGATTTTAACATTAAATCCTTCCAATAAGCGGCCAAATGCCGGACCCGTATGTCCAAATCCTATGATGCCAACGGTCTTTCCCTGCAACTCCAATCCACGGTTTTTCTCGCGCAGCCATTGCTTCTGGCGCACTTCTCTATCCGCATGTCGAAGCTTGCGAAATAAAGCCAACAACATTCCCAAGGCGTGTTCGGCCACTGCCTGACAATTTGCCTCTGGAGTGCTGATGATCGCAATATTTCGGTCTCTTGCACCTTCCAGGTCAATAATTTCCAAACCGGAACCCAATCGACCTATCCATTTCAAATTTGTACCCTGTTCCATCATGGCTCTGTCTGCCCGGATTTTACTGTTGATGACCAGGGCTTGATAGTCACACACCTTATTCCGAGTGTCGTCCAGGCTGATTTCTGGACAATAATCGACCTTATAGGACCGGTCGCGCAAGCCTTCAATTAACAGTGGGTGCACATCGTCTGTAATGAGTACTCTTTTCAAAATGCATGCAATGTTAAGACAAAGATAGGGCCTGCAGCCCTCCCTACAGCGAACTGTCCCAAATGACGGATACCAGCGGCTGGCTTTGACCTACGATACTTATCTTTGCGGGTAAATAGTCCATTGAATGCCAAAAGATAACTCGATCCGCTCAGTCCTCATCATTGGTAGCGGACCCATCATCATCGGTCAAGCTTGTGAATTTGACTACTCGGGTACCCAGGCTGCTCGTTCGCTGAGGGAGGAAGGCCTGGAAGTGAGCTTGATCAATTCTAATCCAGCTACCATCATGACGGATCCTGTTACGGCAGATCACATCTATTTGTTACCACTGACCGTTGACAGCATTGTCAAAATCCTGGAAGAACGACCGGTGGATGCTGTCTTGCCAACTATGGGAGGCCAAACTGCATTGAACCTGGCCATGGAAGCAGACCGGCAGAACATCTGGAAACGCTTTGGTGTCCGCATGATTGGCGTCGACATAGATGCGATCGAACTCACCGAAAACCGAGAATTGTTCAGGAAGCACATGATTCACCTCGGCATCGGCGTGGCTGAATCTCAAATTGCAAATTCTTTTTTGGAAGGAAAGGAAGCCGCCCAAAAAATAGGTTTTCCTTTGGTGATCAGACCCTCGTTCACCCTAGGCGGAACTGGGGGGAGCTTTGTACTAAAACCTGAGCATTTCGACGAATCACTTCGCCGCGGACTTGATGCTTCACCCACCCACGAAGTCCTGGTCGAAAAAGCAGTGCTGGGATGGAAGGAATTCGAACTTGAATTGCTTCGGGATCATAAAGACAATGTGGTCATCATCTGTACCGTCGAAAATTTGGACCCGATGGGTATTCATACGGGTGATAGCATCACGGTTGCACCGGCAATGACCTTGTCAGATACAGGATTTCAACGGATGAGGGACCGGGCCATACAAATGATGCGATCCCTTGGAAATTTTTCAGGTGGGTGTAATGTGCAATTTGCCATGCATCCGGAAACAGAAGAAATCATTGCGGTCGAAATCAATCCCCGCGTCTCCCGTTCTTCTGCATTGGCATCAAAAGCTACCGGATACCCTATAGCGAAAATTGCCGCAAAACTGGCCATCGGTTACAGTCTTGATGAATTGAAAAATCAAATTACTGGTACCACTTCGGCATATTTTGAACCCTCCCTGGACTATGTCATTGTCAAAATGCCCCGATGGAATTTTGAAAAATTCCATGGAGCAGATCGTCGGCTTGGGCTACAAATGAAATCAGTCGGTGAAGTCATGTCGATTGGCAGAAGTTTCCGCGAAGCTCTTCAAAAAGCTTGTCAATCACTGGAAAACGACCGACAAGGTTTAGGTGCAGATAAAAAAGAATGGATTAACACCCAGGACATTCTTGAGCGTTTGGAAGTGGTGAGCGATGATCGCATTTTCCGGGTCAAAGATGCTTTGCGATTGGGCGTTCCAGAAAAAAGCGTCCATAAACTCACTGGCATTGATCCTTGGTTCATTAAAGAAATCAAAGCTTTGAATCTATTGGAAGATCAGCTGATGAAATACAACATTCCCGAAGACATTCCTGCTTCTTTTTTTCGCGAGCTGAAGAAAAATGGATACAGCGATGCCCAAATCGCCTGGTTGATGCGCATTGAAGAAAAGGAAGTTAGCCGCCAACGCAGAAAGCTGGGAATACATAGGGTATTTAAACTCGTTGACACCTGTGCTGCTGAATTTGAAGCCCAAACCCCTTATTACTATTCAAGCTTTGATGGTGAAAACGAAAGTATCTCCTCCAGCCGGGATAAAGTCATTGTATTGGGTTCAGGACCCAATCGCATTGGTCAGGGGATTGAATTTGATTACTGCTGCGTTCATGGGGTATTGGCATTGAAAGAAGAAGGTTTTGAAGCCATCATGGTCAACTGCAATCCCGAAACGGTATCCACCGATTTTGACATTGCCGATAAACTTTACTTCGAACCCATTTTCTGGGAACATTTGGAAGAAATCATTGACCATGAAAAACCCAAAGGTGTGATCGTGCAACTCGGCGGCCAAACTGCTTTGAAACTGGCGGAACGAATTCAACAGAAAGGAATTCCGATCATTGGTACAGAATTCAATAGCATGGACATTGCGGAAGACCGAGGCCGGTTTTCAGACCTGCTCAAAGAAATGGGTATTCCCTATCCTCAATACGGAGTAGCGACCGATGCCGATGAAGCGCTCGAGGTAGCTAGAAAAATCGGATATCCTGTATTGGTCCGGCCATCCTACGTTCTTGGAGGACAAAGAATGCGCATCGTGATCAATGACGAAGAATTAGAGCGCCACGTGCTTTCCATTTTCAAACATATGCCTGACAACAAAGTCTTGATCGATCAATTTCTTGAACGCGCCAAGGAAGCCGAAATTGATGCAATCTGCGACGGAGAAGACGTTCATGTCATGGGAATTATGGAACACATTGAACCCGCAGGAATACATTCCGGCGACAGCTCAGCCGTACTACCCACCTATAGCCTGAGCCCGGGTAGCGTGGATACCATGGTCGAATATGCCCAGGCCATTGCACGGCGTTTGAACATACGTGGACTGATCAATATCCAGTTTGCCATCAAAGGAGAACAGGTGTTTGTTATCGAAGCCAATCCCAGAGCCTCACGCACAACACCCTTTATTGCTAAAGCTTATCAGGTACCTTACCTGAATATGGCCACCAAAGTGATGTTGGGTACCAAAAAACTCAAAGATTTCAACATCCAGCAAAAGCTGGAAGGATACGCGATCAAAGTTCCTGTATTTTCGTTTAATAAATTTCCGGGTGTGGACATCAGTCTGGGTCCCGAAATGAAATCAACCGGTGAAGCGATTCATTTCATCAAGGATTTATACGACCCGTATTTCCGGGACATTGACGCTAAACGATACATGTACCTGACCCGTTAATCAAATTCCATTGGCTAACTCGACAAACGCTCAGTGAAAACGAAAAAAGAGATAGTAGAAAACTGGTTGCCCCGATATACCGGTACGCCTTTACAGGATTTTGGTCAATACATTCTACTGGTCAATTTCAATCTATACGTTGAGATGTTTGCCGAATGGAATGGCGTGGAAGTGCGCGGAAAGGACCGATCCATGCCCAATGCAACTGCCAATAACATTTCCATCATTAATTTCGGGATGGGCAGCCCAAATGCAGGAACTGTGGTGGATTTGCTGACTTCGATTCATCCAAAAGCTATTTTATTTCTTGGCAAATGCGGTGGCCTGAAATCGAATAAGAACAAGGTCGGTGATTTTATCCTTCCGATTGCTGCTATTCGAGGAGAAGGAACCTCCAATGACTATTTACCTCCTGAAGTACCTGCATTGCCTTCATTTGCCTTGCAAAAAGCCATTTCAACGACCATCCGGCAATATGAAAAGGATTACTGGACCGGAACGGTGTACACCACCAATAAACGCGTTTGGGAACACCGGTTGGACTTTAAAAAATACCTGATGCGACTACGAGCATTAGCGATAGACATGGAAACAGCCACTCTTTTTATTGCAGCGTTTAAAAACCGGATCCCCTCCGGTGCATTGTTATTGGTGAGTGACATGCCGATGATCCCGGAAGGAGTGAAGACTGAAGCCAGCGACCAGTTGGTGACCAGGCATTTTATGGACCAACATCTGAAAATAGGGATTGACTCTCTGAAGAAGCTGATCGAAAACGATCTTACCGTCAGACATCTGCGATTTGAGGATTGAGTGCCGCTATTTCCATGGTTTATCCAAAACATAAATTAACGAACGTTTGTTAGTAACTTTATATAATCTTACACTCAATGCGTGTAAAAATGTTTTATTGCTTATTAGCTTCTCCCAATCTTGAGAAGCATCCACAACAATGTGGATGATGGCGGTGGGCTTGGAATTTTAGGTAGTATTTGTAGTGTAAAATATGCGGGGTAAATTTGGTTAATTAGATGATTTATTTTTTTAACATACTTTTACTTTTAAGTAACCTATTTTATTACATATCCTGACGCTATAGAGCTTAATGCCATGATCGTCCACTGTGGATTGACACCAATACTGGATGGAAATATGGAAGCATCCGCTACATGAACATTTTCAAAACCTTTTAATAGAAAATCAGTCCCGACAACTCCTGAACCACTGCCCATCCCAATCATGGCATTTCCCCCTTGAGGATGTGCGGTACTCAGAATCAGATCTGATTGTTTCAGCTCATAAGCATCAAAATCGTCTAAAAATTTTTGATACTCAGAATCATCTGATAAATCTAAACGCAATCCCGGATTGAGTGGAAGGGTCACTGATTTAGCGCCAGCATATTTCCCGAGTTTGACCATATCCCGCATAGCCGATTTTATTTTTTGCAAGTCGTTGGAAGCGCTCAAATCAAATGAAAAAGCTCTCCCGGTTAAGTGATTGTAATTCTTGTCAATGTTTCCAACATTAGAAGATCCAAGCAATATTCCAAAATTCAGACAATGGTTATAATTCGCCAGTACCTTTCTGTGCGTTTCAAAATTAAAAGGCAATGTTATGGCAAATGCAGCCGGAGGATTAAAGTAAGTTTCAAATATATACGACTCTGTATTATGCATAGCTGCTAGGGTAATTTGTGTTCCATCGTATGCTTTTATTTTATCATCGAACTCAAAAGCAAACGGAAAAGCATAATTACAAGCCATATTCTTTCCAAGTGCTTCATTTGCTGGGCCGTCTTCTGTACTTCTCATAATGAGGTGCGTTGAAGCAATGCACCCACCACAGATAACTAACTTCTTTCCGATTTTAATTTCAACAATCTTGTTGTTGTGTTCAACTACAACACAGGTAGCCTTTTGATTTGCTTGACTTGAATTCTGATTTGTTTCAGACAAAAATTTTAAGACATTTGCCTTGGTCAGTATATTCAGACCTCTGCTTTCAGCCCAGATTATATATGTCTCATCCATCGAAAGTTTTTTTCCTCTTTTGTTGCCAAGATTCCACAATCCATCGCCATCTTCATACCTGGCATTGACTTCAAGAGGATCCACGAGATTCAGTGCATTATTATGAGATTGATTATAACCCTGTACTCCTTTGATAAATTTTGATCTTACCACTTGGTTGATCGCAGAAGCATTCAATGGATGTATATTAATCTCCTTTCGGATTTTTTGGTAATGTGCTTTGATATGTGGAAAAGAAATTCCATATTCATTTGCCCAGGTTTGCATCGTAGCATTTGTCATTTCCAGACAAACGGCATTATTGATTACGGTTGTTCCGCCCAGAGCTTCCCCCTGTAATACTACCATATCAAATTTTTTTGTCTGTTGTAAGCCACCCTCCTTATACAATTTCGCTAACATTTCCATTTCATCATCATTCATATCGGTGTGGCGAGACAAGCGACTTCCCCTTTCTATCAATAATATTTTATCCCCTTCAACCTGATGCTCTTCTATGAGCCGATAAGCCATAACAGCCCCAGCAGCTCCAGAACCTACAATGATATAATCATACTCCGCTTTTAATTGAATGGACACGTTAGCCGTACTCAATCCTTTAGCCTGCATTGCATGTTGCGGAATGGTTTCTGTTGGCCTATAATTTGAAGTAGAATTTTCATCTCGAGGAAGTTTGGATAGATGACCAAAAGGAGCTTCGAAAAATTGCGTATCCGTTTCATACCGATCTCGTCGTTCAGGCTCCACATAGCCGACAAAAGTTCTACCTTCATTCGTCGATAAATAAGATAATGAACTGATGGCTTTAATTGAGATGCCAATTTTATTTGCCACATTTGCCAATTCAGGAATAAATGCTGATGCGACATCATTCGGTTTACGTAAAATGTATTTTTTTAGAAAATAACAGCGTTCATCCAGTCCCATGGTCGAAAACCGCGGGCGCAATGCCATAAAGGGGCATAAAATATTTTCTAAAATGTAAAAGGGAAAATTGATGAGTCCGCGTTTTCTTCCCTTAATGGATGCAATAAACTTGTCAGTTTTTAAGGCAGCGGCTTCTGCATGTACTCCCTCGATACCGTAAATTGCACTTACGGCTGCCACGGCTGTATCAACTTCAGAAGGATGCATACTCGTAATCTGGAAGTTCATGTTGTAATACAACGATCTTACCTTCTGTAGCGCAAAGAGTATGAAAAATCCCAAAAGAACATAAATGATTAAATAATTTTTGAGCAGTCCGGGATCTTCCAATGACGTCATGTAATAATAAAAAGTCCAAATGGTTGCAGCAATGGTGCTGAAGAGTATGGGATCTGTGAGATTGTTGCTTAGAATACTCCTAACAGCTGCATATCTGAAGCAATAGAATGCCATGAGAGCAGACGTAAAAGAAAATGTAATGGAATTCAGCAACATTGCTTCCGGTAAGTGGATCAATGCATACCATTTGTCAAAAAATTCACCAAATGCATTCCCTATTAAAAAACCTCCTACGAGCATTATAAATAGAAAAGCAAACAATAAAAATATAACCAAATAAACGGCAATTAGTAACTTTTCTGCAATGGTAGCGTCTTTAATTTTGAATTTACTCTCAGTAAAGCTTTTATCAAAATGTTTCCTGCTTATTAACAGAAGGATTAAACTAACAATGGTTACTAAACTGTCGGCGATACCCGATTGAAACAAAAACGCATCACGGCTACTGAAATAATACAAATAAAAGGAGCAAACGGCTGCCACGAGATTGCCTAGCATAAATATGCGCAATACCAGAAATCTGATTTTCAAATGAAATGCGGCGGACATAGCCAAAAGAATAAAATTGCTGATTTTCCCTATCGTATGAACATGATGAAACGCATTTGCATACGTGTCGGACATTAATTTTGCAAGTGAATCGGGCCATATTGTTTTATTGCTTCCCATGGATACCGTGCCCAAAGCTCCCATTAATAATATTCCCAAATATGATAAGAAGAAAATACCTAAAATCCGGATTATCCAGAAACTAAAATCGATTCTCTTAAACAAATTCTTTCCGCAATTATCGCTCCATAACTTTATGCGCTCTGGTAAGATGATAGGTTGATCATTGGTACGCTTTTCATTAAATAATCGAAAGTAAGCCTCATTGAAATGATTATTACCTTTTTTAACTATAATGGTTGCAATCATTCGGGAAATCCATAAACATACTGGTCCCATCAATAAAGCATCAAATGACAGTGTAACTAAAAACCGGATCCAAATGGGCTTTATATCAAATACAAAACTTCCCGGATAATAATTCCATATCGCCTTATCAGTTTGCGTCCTCAGGCAATGCGCCTCGAGGTAAATATCTCCAAGATAAAGAGGTATTAAAATGATCAAAAAATGAAAAAGAGAACCAGACTTCCTTGTATTGATTATGATCAGGGCATATAATACACCAAACATAAATACCTCTGCAATTTTCCATTTGACTCCCGCAAAAAATACGATTTTAAATACTGAGTCGATCATAATTACCATTGTTATGGAAACAACAATGCATACCAGTACATGCAAAAGCATCCTACGTCTTGCAGATAATCCATCCAATGGGTCATTCGCCTTAAATCCACTAAAGTATAATATAGGTATCATTATTTCATAAATTTTAATAAATGAAGATCACTTTTTTATTTACTTTCAGTACTACTCAATTAGTTGGCAATTAAATCAATATTAAATATTAGAACCTCTCTCTCCTTCACACCTGATTTCTGAATTCCAAAATTCAAATTTAAATTGGGATAAACCAATGGATGAATAAAAATCCATAGTATTCAACTATTAAATCAACACAGACTCAATCAATTTTTCTTAAAAGCAAATTCTTCATTTTTCCTTGACACTTAATAAGTGTCATCCACCTTTCAAAAAAACAGACACAAAACATCTGATAATTGATTTTTTATCAACCACGTTCAGTTATTTTAATTTAATTAAATTACCGCACTTACCATCTCCCCGACAATTAAAAATAAACATGAAAGTTCTATCCATCAAAGGTTTGTTCGCCCAATTGTTTGTTGCATAATAATATTAACTCCCATCGCAATTCATGCTGATTATTTCGATTCAGACCAATTCATGGTTTGAAGCATTCTTAGCTGACTCAGTTTTTGGTGTACATCCGCCTCAATGCCGTGTTCGATAGCCTTCTGCTTAATTCTCAGTTTTAACTCTTCAGGAGTCGTTTGTTGTTTTAGCTGATCCAGCTCAGACAGGATGATATTATTCAATTGTTCATTAAATTGAAATCTTGATTTAAGGTTTCTATTTTCTTCTTCCAGCGCCATTTGATTGTGCCTGACTTTTTTTCGTTGTATGTAGAACCAGCTTAAAATTCCTGCCAAGATGATTACCCCCGCAATGAGCTGCCAAAAATATTTATCCCACCAATCTTGTGTTTGGTCATTCACTTTATCGACTATTTTCTCCATCCTTTCGAGAGTTTCAAGAATAGGTGCCATGATAGTCTTCGAAAATGCTTCTTTTGTAGTTTCATTTAGGATTCCGCTTCTTAACTCCTCGCCCAGCGAATCTAGTTCAATGCCTGATAAAATGCCTGAAAGAAAGGATTGAATTTGTTTTCTATTGGCATCGCTCATTATATTTGCAATGAGACTCTTCAACTCTGCATTCGTGTTCTGGCTTGTCAATTCGGCTAATACTCCCCGTATTAACCACTGGATTTCATTTTCAAGATTCATTCGAAATTTCTCCAAATCCAGCTTCATCGAATCTGATCCTAATTCTTCCCGAAGTCCTGTTATAACTGAGGATCCCACAGATTTGAGGTTCAAACTCTCCAGATGTACTTCGAGTTTGTTCATCAGAGTGTCAATGATGCGCTGTGAAAAATATTCCAATTTTTGAACAGATTGCTCATTTGTTACCCCCTCGATGAGCCCCATCATTAGTTTTTTGCTCAGGCTGTCAGCTGGAAATAATTCTTGGTGAAATTTATCCACTGAATTCCCAACTCTATCCGCACTTTTGTATCCAATATTTTTAACCCATCCGCAAGAAGCGAGGCAAATGATCATCCCTACCCAAGAAATTGCCAGGAAAATATTCTTCGACATAAATTAAACTAGTTATGCATTTGTTATAAAATTACTGTAAGGCTCTAATTTCTTATTATTTGTATTCCAAATCATAAGACATGTTTGTATTGATCCCGTACTTGATTTTGATAAATACACAAGATTATAAGTCACACCTGATTCAATCCGTTCATATTTCTGCACGTATTTACTGGTCCAGGTTCCCGAATTCAGATACTCTTTACCGTCTTTAATGATGTGCTGAGGGTGGTGATTATGCCCTAATACAATGTAATCATAACCTGCTAATTTTCCTCCTTTCTCAAGATCTCTAAATGCTGATTCAGACAGTGGCGGATCAGTTAGTTTCAACCATAACAATATTTTCTTGAGAGCCCATCTGCTCAAAAGAGGTATGAACAAATTTGTAAAACCATTTAATATTACTTTCCAAAAAGAATTTAAACTTTTGGTCTTTATAAATAATTCAGTGGGCGGATTTGAAAACAGGTAAACAAACATAATTATTGGAGCCAATACAAAAACAAGCCAAATCAAAAACCTGATTATACTCAACTGGAAGTTCTTTTTTAAAACCAGTACAGCGTACCCACCGAAATTTGCAAAGATTTTAATGACTTTCTCAAAATTTTCGTCTAGTAATGCTCTAAACATGCTTCCTTTTATGCTCAGATTATCAACATGTGGAAAATCGAATTCCACCCTATTTATTAGATATCTGTTAAGAAATGATCCGAATGAAATGAAGAGCTCTTTTTCAAATTCTTGTTTTACATTTTGAGGTTTTCGCTTAGAAAATAGTTTTTGTTTAGGAGCTACAAGGTCGTATTCATAGTCAGGATCCATGCAGGTCACTTTCTCATAGTTATGACCGTGATCTATCCAAACTTTATCATATAGGGAGAACGCAGCTATGCTAAAAAGGATATTGTTTTGAAAACTTGCTTGAAGCTGTGATTGTTTACCGGTCATTTCCCAAAGTCGGATTTTCAAATAATCCTGAACCCACTTCCAGTACCACTCAGGATCGTGATTACCGACATTGATGATCAATTGATTTCCGGAAGAAATCCATTGACTCAAGGCCTCAAATAAAACCGGATGACCCAATATGGCACAATAAAGTTTCCAGACAGATTTGTAATTGTTGGTCCGCAGTCCATACTTTTTTTCCCGTCCGGAAATACATGACGATGGGATGATAAAATGAGGGTCCACTTTATTCAGTTCATTTTGCCATAAGTGGAACTGTTCTTTCGTTTCCGGAATCCGCGTGATCCTTATAAAATCTACAAAATCACCATTGATGATAAGGCAACAAGGCTTACTCTTTTTTTGGTGATACGAACTTTCAAGATGCTGTAGCATTTCCGAAAAAACTCCATCAGAAAAAAAATTTTCTGTTCCCAGTGTTCTACCCCGATCCAGGTTGCCTTCTGCAAGGTGTAGATCGGATACAACAAAGCAATCGTCCCCGATAGGTATCATCTGAGCCATCTATTAAATTTTTTTAATTTCTCAAATTTATGCTCTGAAGGTAGGCAGATAAAAGGGCGTTTTTCCTGTATCTAAAGGGTATTTTTCCTGTCTACTAATCTTTTAGACGTTGAATTTAACTAATTAATGACTCTAAATGATAAAGGCCTCACTTCATCATTGAACTCAACCTTAAAGGATCAGTGTTATTAAATCCGGGATATCCAAATTAGTACCATCTACTTTACACGATAATGCCAATCCAACTTATTTGACATATTCTAGCCTGACCTTTGAGCCAATATGACTTAGTCAACTACCCTCTAATTAAGTCATAAATGATTGTGAGTTAATAAGATCTCCAAAAAATGCAGTATAAATCCAGAAAGAAATGAAGTTACAGGGATACCAGGGTATTCCATAGTCCACAGCATACACAATTAAGGTTCGATAAAACTAATTTTTTAAGTTGAGCTGATCACGCCTAAATTGAATTTGCCTTTAGCATCAACCCTTTGAGCTCGTTTTCTTCATTCCTGTTCATATAAAATAAGGGGTACTTTTAAATAATCCAATTGTACGATGCCGACCTGATATTGAATCTCGTTTTCGGTTACCAAAAAAAAATATTTTTTTTTATATACAAGCTATTCGCCAATTTCCCTACATTTATTGTGAAAATTTGCTGCCCCAAAAAATGAAAACCAGAAAGGTTTTGTAAAGTAATTTACGCATTGGAAATGTTTATAGAGAAGTTAGTTGCCTATATGGCTTAGTGCTATTCCTACTTTGCAAAAGCAAATAGCCAATGCATACTACTAACCTGGCTTCAATATCAAAAATCTCATTTTCCAAGGCATGCAAACATTATTTTGACTTTAGGAAAAGAAACTCCATTTGGAGTAGGTGGATGAGTTTATCTAAGAATGAACTATAACCATGTATTACTTTGAAAAAAATACCGATACTTTAACCTAATAAACATTTATTTCAATATGAAAAGATCTGAAACTCTATTCAGTTGCAGTTTTTTCAACTGTTATTTCAATAATTCTTCTATTCATAACCCATAAAAAATGAGTACCATGTCTACAAGCAGAGCAACATTCATTGTCAACATTCTTAACTACACCAATGGTTACATTACATTCAACGGTTTTCCAACTTCATGGGCCCCAGATCCTGTTGAACACGGCGGTCCTCCGGTAATTAATGCAACCGTCAAGAACATTTCCCCTACTGACAACAATCCAACAGCCGTACAACTTCTTGGAGTTTCAGATTGTTGGACCACTCAGGTGGACGGAGAAACTCAAGGACAGGCTAACTTTAATATGCCTGATGGTTCCCTATTAAGTATTATTTGGCACGTATATTATCATACTGAAACAAACAATGATGTGAATTACAATTCCATCAGCTGTCCAAACTATACCGTTCAATATTTGCAAAGTGACGGATCCTATTCTACCACTCCTTATTATGGGCAATCCGATGTAAACACATTTACAACCACCATTAAGATAATTGGAGCAAAGTAAAATATTTCACATAATCAATTAATCACTATCCTTATGTCAACCTCAAATTACAAACCTTCGACTGATGCCCGTTCAGTAAATATCTACATTGATAATCAAACCGGTCAAAAGTTTTCTCATGTACAATATTCCGGAGATGATGCAAATGCAGGGGTATATCTTCATCATGGTAAGATCGTGAATCAACCCTACTCAACTATCGAACCAAACTCTGGCCAAACGTTGATAGCAACATTTGGTTCAAAAAGTACCTATGGTCCTCAAGGCATTTTAACTTACCAATCATCTGATGGCACTACATTAAACATTTATTTCAATAACCCAGAACCGGGTCAAATCACAACTTCAACCTGTGAAATTAATCAATCCTTCTATGGAATGTTGGTCCCAGCGGAACAGAATAATGGGACGGTCTATTATCTGGAAATTTCTGGATTCACTATGAATATCAGTGGCTGTACTTCAGATTCTCCCATCAACCCTGTTATAACTATTTATATCAACAATGGTTAATCAAGTGAAACCAATTTATGAGTATCTACAAAGATGGTTTACTTCCATAATTCAAACTTTTTACTGCTTGAATTAATTATAAAGCAAATTATTCTATCGTCCACTTCCAGGTGCCTTGAATAAAATGACAGTTAATTAACTGCATTTAAAATCAATCAATTCTTGAATAAATAGTTATCCATCAACAATACCATAAATCTTCATCCGCTTACCATTGATTTAATGCCGTTGAATTAATACTACCATGTATTCAAAGTTCCTATATCATTCAATCCCTAATCTTAAAAAATCATGAAAAATACAATCGTCAACCATCAAGAATTCCTTAATTCAATTCTTAACCTTCTGGTATTTATGTTGTGCATTGACCAAATTGCAACTGCACAAGTAAAATCTAATGAACCAAGTTCTACCTTAAATAGCACTTTTAACATAAGTGGCAATGGAGCCGCTGGATATACATTAAACATTGAAGTCCCTCCCGGAACCAATGGTGTAACTCCCCAAATTTCAATTGTTTATTCTAGTCAAGCGGGCAATGGTCTCCTTGGTAAAGGTTTTAGTTTGTCAGGAATCTCAAGCATAAACAGGGTCGGGGCAACCTATGAAGAAGATGGCTTCAAAGGTAGTGTGAATTATGACGGTAACGATCGCTTTACGATTGGGTCAAGTAGATTAATGAGAATAGGTGGAAATGTTAATGGATATTATTCAGAAGGTGCTATTTATCACACCGAAATCGAAGCTTGGGCTAAATTAATAGCAAGTAATACCAGTGGGAGCGGGCCTGGCACTTTTGATGTCACATCAAACAAAGGAATTTCATATCAATTCGGTGGTACTCCAGATTCAAAGGTTTATGCCATTGGTAAAAATTTTACAAGCGGTCCTAAAAAGAACTCACTAAGAAAGTGGTATATCAATCGTGAAGTTGACCTGAATGGAAACTCTATTGTCTATAATTATACGCAATCTCCCTTAGATTCAACGGGAAATATTATAACCATTGCTTCAAATAGGGGTCAGGTATATCCAAATCAAATACTCTATACATCCAACAGCACCAATCGTCTATCAGCTCAAAGAATAATCCAATTTTACTACGAAGGAAGGCCTGATTCTGTTGTTCAATTCATTGGAGGAAGTATCATTCAATCATTGGTCAGGCTTTCCAATATTAAAACCTATATCATTACAAATACCAATGACACTCAACTTATCAGAAATTACAAAATTACGTATGAAAATATTATCCCGTTGAATTCAAGCAGGGTGGTCAGCATATGCCAATATTCTCCAAACAATAGTTTATTAGCATTTGATTCATTCAACTGGACCAACTCCCCCAATAAATTCTTCAAAGACAGTTTCAGTTTATCAGAACTATCAACGTCAGGCGGATGGCAAGGAGACTTTAATGGAGATGGTAAAACTGATTTGTTTCTAAGCAGTGGGAATACATTAAATGGCATATATATCGCTGATGAAAGTGGTTTTACAAATAAAATCATCTCTCCATCGATAACATTGAGCAGCCTCCAACTAGTTGCTGATTTTAATGGCGATGGAAGAACTGATTTAGTCAATGGAACGAGCAGTAATTGCAAATTATACCTTTCCAATGGAACAGAATTTAAATCATCCATTCCCATTCAAGATAGTTTGTTTCTTCCAAGTACAATTAATTCAAACACTGTATGGTCAGCTGATTTCAATGGAGATGGAAAAAGCGACATAATTAGTAAATCTGGAACATATGTCTACATCAGTTTTTCAAATGGTAAAGGTTTTAATAAATTTATCCCAATACATTTTCCAGCACTGAACGGTAAAACTTGTTTGACATCAGACTTCAATGGAGATGGATTAGCCGATATTTATGTTTCAGACTCAATATTTCTCTCCAACTGTTCAATAAACAATTCATTTAAATCTGGAATATTTGCACGTACGTCACTTGATAAGAATAGCAGTTTCTTTGCTGATTTCAATGGAGATGGTTTGGGAGATCTGATTGGAAAAAGCGGAAGCAATTATCAAATATATTTTTCCAATGGAAGTGGATTGGAATCTCCACTTACTTTTCCTGCCGGAGATATAGTTAGAAGCAATAGTTGGTTAGGAGATTATAATGGAGATGGTTTAATGGACTTATTAAGTTCCAGTAATAATAAATACGCTATATATTATGCTAACGGTATAAGTTTTAACTATGTCCCTATTTCATATTTTCCCTTATCTAGTCATAAGTGGATTGGTGATTTCAATGGAGACAATATCACGGACATTTTCGATGCTGGTTCAAAAAACATCTACATAAATTCTGACTCCCTTAATCCACAGAAGAATTTTAATCAGCTACCAGATCAAGTTTACTCTATCCAAAACAATATAGGTGGTGTCGTCAATATTAAATATCAACCCATTACAAATGATTCAATATACAGTAAAATAAGTTCTACAGATAGTTCAACTCTTGCGATAGGGATTTTTAATATTTACAACAGTCTTCCCCTATCACCCCAACAAGGTTCTAACTACCCGATAAAACTAACTCAAAGAGCGATGTATGTTACGTCGAATTACTCAGCGGCAGATGGCAGGGGCAATATTTACCATTATCATTATAAATATGATGGAGCTAAAATTGATTTAACAGGACAGGGATGGCTTGGGTTTCATTCCACTTCCGAGACTGACAGTATGAGTAATACCATATCAAAGACGTATTACTTACAAAAATTTCCTTTAACAGGAAAGGTAGATTCAACCATTGTTTTTGACCTCAACAACAACGTACTTTCTACTCAAAAGAATGAGTATAATTTGCTTGAACTTCAAAATATTACCAATTCAAAAATTTACAATATCCAGATAAATAAAGTCAATTCATACCATTATGACTATGGGAAATACAACTATACATCATCCATTAAGTATAAATATGACACTTTTGGCAATCCAATTCTAATTACCAATGTTGGCGACCTTGCTAAACCGCAAAATACACTCTACAAACTAGTAAACTATTTAAATGATACGATAACGTGGTTGATCGGATTACCGACCAAGATGGTTCAAAGCAGCGATTCTCTTGGTAAACTAATCCTTACGCAAACCACAAATACTTACTACCCCAATTCAAATCAAATAAATATTCAGTCTCAATGGTTAAATACTACAGATACATGGTTAAGCACAAGATATATATATGATGCTTTCGGAAACAATACCATAAAAATTGATGCTTCAATGGATTCCACATCCATCGAATATGACCCAATCTATCATACCTTCCCTATAACAAATTATTATCCAAAAAATCAGTGGGGAAAAATACTGTCCACAAAATCTGTGTACAATCCTGCATTTGGCGTAAGAATTGAATCATTTGATGCCAATGGCAACAGATTTGGAATTCTATTGGATCAGTTTGGCAGGGATAGCGTTATGACAGGGCCGGATTCAACGTCTATCAACCAAATTGCACTAGAAATAGTTTCCTATTCCAAATCAAATCCTACGGGCATTTTGACTTCTAAGGTGGTAAGAAACAATTGGGAAGGAACAAGTTGGGATTCAACAGAATCATACATTGATGGCCTAGAACGAAATTATGTTAATGTATGGCGTGGTACCGATCATAGACACATATTGCAGCAAATTGAATACAATAACAAAAATCAAGTCACTAAAAAATCCAATCCTTACTTCATTAACGATAGCATAATTTGGACTACTTATTCCTATGATCCATATGGAAGATTGACATCCATTCACTCTCCTGATTCAACCGGAACCTATAATACAACGCGATTTTCCTACTCAGATAAAAAAATGGAAATTTGTGTGGCTTCAGGAAAGCCAGATTCTGCAGTTAGTTCATACATATTTGAGTACTATAATTCAAAAAAGAAAATAATTCAGCATATAAATAATCTTTCTCAAACTTCAGAATTCTTTTATGATTTATTGGGTAGAGACACACTAGCAACGGATCCAGGAGGACACTCAATCAACCAACAATATAATTCTGTAGGAGACAAAGTATTAAGTTTTAATCCATCCTCTGGAAAAACATATGCCCTATATAATTATTTGAATCGGGCCATTACAACCGTGGATAATAAAGGAGATACACTTATTTCCATCTATGATGGATCGAAAAGACTCATAAAACAAAAATTTCCTGATGGTACATCATACCAATATCTATATGATCTAGCTTATGTTAAGAACGGGCTTGGTCAAATTGGTAAAATAATTCTACAGGACACTGGATTATTTTATTCCTATCAATATACCCCTTACTCGAAAAAATCAAATATTACCTTCAGTTATAAAAACAGGTCATTTACTGAAAATTATAGTTTCAACCCCGATCAAAGTATCTCAAAACTAATTTACCCTGACTCAACCATTGCATTCTATAGTTATTATCAAAACGGAATGCCAAAGAGTATAAGCTTACTAGATCAGAAAAATAAAAATATCGCACCTACCCCAATATTTGATTACCTTGCATACAATGCACAATCCAATGGGGTTTTGTTACAGTATGGTAACCAGGTCCAAAGGAATAATTCGTTTCTTCCTTCAGGCCAATTGCATCAATATAAAATTACTTCCCCTAACAATGATATTTTAGTCAATCAATTATATGATTGGAACAATGTAAACGAAATCGTTTTAATTGCAGATAGTGTAAATGCACTGTATTCTCAATACTTCAAATACGATAAGGCAGGAAGGTTGGACTCCGCAAGGGGAGCTTATGGAAATTACGGCTTTGCTTACGATAATTCAGGAAACCTTTTAAAAAAAGATTCAATCTCATTTGAATACACCAATTATCAAGTTACTTCAGGAACTAAAAATGGGAATAAAATATATAGTGCCCTCTATGATTTGAATGGAAATCAAACACATAGAGTCATGGAAAATGGAAAGAAATTACTTTCGGAGGAGTACAAATTTGATGCTTTAGACAGACTCACCACCATTTCTGTCAACAATACACCGATGTTCAGTTTTATGTATAACCATCTTGGAAATAGGATTGAAAAGAGAGACTTAAAAAACAAGGTAAGCACCATGTACATCAGTCCAAATTATGAGTTAACCACGACTCCTGATAGTGTTATCATGACTAAATACGTTTTCACCGAAAATAAAATAGTTGCGACCATAACCAATGCCTCTCCAAACAAAAACAAATCTTTAAATAACGGTTACCCAGGAATTCCTACCAGTGGAATTATATTTTTTCACCAGGATCTAGTGAATAGTACAAAAGTTACCACTTCACCCTCCGGTCTATTGCAAAATCAGGTTTATTATAAACCATTTGGTGAAGTGTATCAATTCACTGGGAAAAATAACATCAGGTATACTTTTGGAACAAAGGAGTTTGACGCAAGTGGATTGTACTATTTCTCAGCCCGTTATTATGACCCATTCACAACCCGATTTATCTCTGCTGACAATCAATTGGCAGGGGGAAAATTTCGAACGGATGCTTTTAATAGGTACGCATATACCATCAATAACCCTATCAAGTTTTCAGATCCAAGTGGTCATGATCCATTGACTGACGTTAAAATCGGACTCTTATTCGCCGCTGAAGCTGTCTTAGACATTGCAGCTGATGGTGCTTTAACCCCTGAAGAATTAGAAATTGATGCTGATTTCTATTCAGCTCTCAGAGCTTCTCGAAGAGTTTATGATGAAACCAAAGGGAGGAGCGGAATAAGTCAGGACGAAGCCATTAAGGCATTTAAAGGCAAAAGGGATGCAAATAGGGGGCGATCTTTAGATGAACGAACAAGTAATAGAGATTGGAATGCTAACACAGGTAGACCAAATGCATACAAACCAATAACTTCAAATGGTTATGGGGAACCCGGCATCGATGACCATGGTAATTCGATATACGCAAATAAATCTCCTCTTCAGTTGCAAGATGAACAAACAACTTTCGCTAGAAATTATGAAAATCAAACGTTATCGTTTGGAAGTACACGCGATGGAAATGCAGGTATCACGCAACTGTTGAATGAATCAACAGGGTTAAAACCCTATAAGTTTACCTTAAGTTTTGATGATTATCAAATTAGTATTGGCACCCATGACAAGTGTACTCACGCCGCATTAGAGAGTCAGCAAGGTGGAGGTCATGTGTATACTGCGGGACATGTTTGGATGGACAATGGTCAGTTACAGGTTGTAAACGAAACCGGTCATTATCAAACTTCTTTTGGCAGTCTAAAAATGTCTGATCCGGTTTGGCGAACATTAGGATTTACTAATATAGAATATATTGAGTTCTAACGATGATATACGTGTTTACAGTTCAAATTCACAGCACTTAGATCATTCCACTTGGGCAAAACAGCTAAAAAAATTGGATTGATCCCTCTCTTCGCTAATGCATTTAATCATATGGATGAGAATAATAATAGGTGATCCTTAAGGGATCACCTATTATTAATTACTAACGTTTGTTAGTTATTTTAAATCAAAACGGTCCAGGTTCATGACTTTGTTCCATGCGGCCACAAAATCCTTAACGAATTTATTTCCAGCATCGGCACAGGCATACACTTCTGCCAATGCTCGCAATTCGGAATTGGAGCCAAAGATCAAATCGACCCGGCTTGCTTTCCACTTCAGGTCTCCCGTTTTGCGGTCACGCCCTTCAAAGGTTTTCTTGCGATCATCCACAGGTGACCATACCGTTTGATAATCCAACAGGTTGACAAAAAAGTCATTGCTGAGTTGTCCGGGTTTGGTGGTTAAAATACCCAGCCCTGATCCATCGTAATTGGCATTCAGTGCACGCATTCCTCCTAAAAGCACTGTCATCTCCGGCGCAGTCAATCCCAATAACTGTGCTTTATCGATTAAAACTTCTTCAGCTGGAACATGGCAACTCGCCTTTTCGTAATTGCGCCAACCATCGGCCAAAGGTTCAAGCACCGCAAACGAGGCTTCATCAGTCTGTTCTGGCAATGCATCACCACGCCCAGGAGTAAATGGAACGGTAACTGGAATACCCGCTTTTTCAGCAGCTTGTTCGATAGCTACATTCCCGGCTAATACGATCAGGTCAGCCATGGATATATTCTTGCCTCCAGATTGTGTCTGGTTAAATGCGGTTTGTATGGTTTCCAATGATTTTAATACTTTGCTCAGCACGGCTGGATTGTTCACCTCCCAGCTGTTTTGTGGGGCAAAGCGGATTCTGGCCCCATTTGCGCCTCCGCGTTTATCTGAATTACGGTAAGTGGATGCAGAAGCCCACGCTGTCGTCACCATTTCCGAAATGCTCAAACCGGAAGAAGCAATTTTACCCTTCAGCTCATGAATATCCTGATCATTGACCAAGGGATGATGTATCGCAGGAACAGGATCCTGCCAGATCAAATCTTCCACCGGCACTTCTGGACCGAGATAGCGACTGCGAGGACCCATATCACGGTGAGTTAACTTAAACCACGCCCTTGCAAATGCATCTGCAAACTGATCAGGATTCTCCAAAAATCTTCGTGAGATTTTCTCATAGTCGGGATCAAATCTGAGGGCAAGGTCTGTGGTCAACATTATGGGAGCATGTTTTTTTGAGGAATCGTGTGCGTCCGGGACACTGTCGGCCCCCATTCCATGTTTGGGGACCCATTGTTTGGCCCCTGCCGGACTTTTTGTCAATTCCCATTCATAGCCAAAGAGATTCCAGAAAAAATTATTGCTCCATTTTGTGGGGGTAGTTGTCCAGGCACCTTCAAGACCACTGGTTATGGTATCTCCGCCTGCACCTGTACCAAAACTGTTTTTCCATCCCAGGTTTTGTTCTTCGATACTTGCTGCAGCTGGTTCAACACCAACGTATTTTGAAGGATCAGCCGCACCATGGGTTTTACCAAAAGTGTGACCTCCAGCAATAAGAGCAACAGTTTCTTCATCGTTCATGGCCATTCTGCCAAAGGTTTCCCGAATGTCTTTCGCAGCGGCTATTGGATCCGGATTGCCATTGGGTCCTTCAGGATTCACATAAATAAATCCCATTTGAACTGCAGCCAGAGGGTTTTCCAATTCACGTTCGCTAGTGTAGCGCTTATCTGCAAGCCATTCTTTTTCTGAACCCCAGTAAATATCTTCCTCCGATTCCCAAATATCTTCACGGCCACCACCAAATCCAAATGTTTTAAAACCCATGGATTCCAATGCACAGTTTCCGGCCAGAATCATCAGGTCCGCCCAGGAAATTTTATTGCCGTATTTCTTTTTGATCGGCCACAACAATAGTCTCGCCTTGTCAAGATTTGCGTTATCCGGCCAACTGTTCAGCGGTGCGAATCGCTGTGCTCCAGATCCACCACCACCTCGGCCATCCGAGATCCGATAAGTACCCGCACTGTGCCAGGCCATTCGGATCATAAACGGTCCATAATGACCATAATCAGCAGGCCACCAGTCCTGAGATTGCGTCATTAAAGAATACAAATCGCTTTTAAGTGCATTCAAATCCAATGAATTAAAAGCTTGGGCATAATCAAATTCAGGGTCCATTGGATTGGATCGTTCAGAATGTTGACGCAAAATGTTTAATTTCAATTGGTTGGGCCACCAGTCCCGATTTCGGGTTCCGCCTCCCGCTACCTGCTTACTGGCTGCACCGGAAAATGGACACTTGGCACCTCCATTTTGTGATTGATTGTTTTGGCTTTCCATAATTTATTACAAATTTTTATTCTGATGATACAAATTAGATTAACGCATTAAAACAACTTGACGGATCGAAAGTTGAATTAAATCAAGATAAAATAATCCGAATTGGGTTAAGATTATTTCGCAAGCGTTTCAAAGTTAGCGTTCGATGAAATCCAGCAAGCCCAAATACCTTAATTTTGTATACCGTGCGTCAAATCATCTTTAGTTTTCATGCTCCACCTCTACGAAATCCGCGGGCTTTCAGGGTCGCTGCAATGCTGAAAGAACCCACAGAATTTACTCCTGTTGAATTGATTACCACCCGCATCAGAAATTTCAAGGAAATTCATCCCCAAATACACCGCATCGGATGGCCTTTTATCCTGGATCCTCAAAAAAGAAACCAACTCAAAAGCCTGCATTGGATCCGTTGGTTGCACCAATGGTTATGGCCGGATGATAAAATTTTTTTCCAGTGGATAAGCCTCATTTATTATCTGGTACGTATCCGAAGAAAGCATGATCAGATTCTCACCGTAAGCCATCCATTTAGCAGCCATATCATCGGACTGATCTTAAAAAAAGTATTTCGCCATATGTGGACGGTCGACATGGGCGACCTTTTCGCATTTAATTCTTCAAGATTTCCCGGAGCCAATTACCGTTTTGAGAAGTGGGTCTTATTCACTTGTGATCGTATTCTGGTCAACGCTCCAAGCATGAAAGAATATTTATTAAATTCTTATGGCCTTGCAGAAAATAAAATTTTGGTAAAACCCAACGGATGCCGCCTCCATTTTACCCATATGCCCCGATCCCCTCATTCCCATTGGGTACTGAGTTTTTTCGGAAATACCTATCTTCCTCAGAGGGAGGGCTGCCTGGAATTAAAAACGCTGTCAGTGTTACGTAAAAAAGCACCCTTTACGAATATGGAATTTCATTTATTTGGAATTCAACACTCAGGACTGCAACAATTGGCCGAACAAGAGAGCGATTGGGTTAAATTGAAAAACTGCCAAACTGACGAACAATTGTTAGTTGCCTATGGCTCGACCGATGTGCTGGTGAATCTGTCCAACCTGAATTACCCTGGTCTGCCAAGTAAACTGGAAGAATATATTTCCAGCGGATTGCCCATTATCCATTTCTGCTACGATCAGTATGACCCCGGTAGCCGGTATTTAAAGCTTTCCGGTGCTAAAGTATTTATTTTTGAATTAGAAAAAACACCTATAGAGCTATTGCATAAATTCTTACTAACAGTTGTTAGTAAGAAATAAATTAATTCATTGGGCGGGTGGATGAGCATCAATTTCCCGTTTGAAAAAGACAAATCCATTTTTCTGATAGAGCTCTTTCAAGTATTGAATGCTACGCAAGTCCTTAGCATTTTTGTTCTTGGCTATGAAATATACAGGATGATCAATGGGACCATTGAGCAGCCATTCAAAATTACTTTTCGTTGCCCGATGGAAAGGTTTGACTTTACCATAAAACAAATGTGCATAAGTTTTAAAGCCATAGGGATGCAGGTAACACTCTTCTGTTGCTTTAGATTCATAAAACTCAATGGCTGCGCGCTGCGAATAAGCTTCAATGTTATTAACGGAAAACATCATTCCCATCACCACACACAGTGCCGTGCTACCAAACATCAAGTAAATTCCTTTGCGCATGATTTGATTTCGCAAAAGATAGGCAGACCAAAGCAATAATGCCAAATACCCTATACCTCCTGCGGCTAAGGCATAAGACCATGTGGGTTTAGCCTCCAGATTAGCCAGAGCGAATGCATTTTGATGAAAAAAGGTTTTTAATGCATCGATATGATTTCCAATGAAGGGTGCAATGAATAAAAGTAAAGCTATGAAACCGCCCAAAGCCAATAATCCAATACGTAACCACCGGTTCCAAATTTGAATTCCTTCGATCAGCTTTGTCATGGTCATTGCCGCCAAAAAAGTGATTGGAAAATAAGCCAGTGATGAATAGTGCACTATTTTGGATTGAACTATGCTAAACAAAATCAACACGATCCAGAACAGGATTTTCATCCAAAGTATCCATATGCGTTGTGCTTCAAAAGCCGGGTTACTGTTTTTAAATAGAGTGGGTATACTCAACAGAGAGGCAGGAAATACACCAACCAATAATACCACCAGGTGATATCCTGGAAATCCGGCATGGCCGGCATCTGCTGTACTGAACAAACGCAACTGATAACGAAAAAATTCTATAGCGAGACCGTGACCTTGAGTAATAAATAACCCAATATGCCAACTAAATCCCAGCGTTAAGGCAACCAATGAAAACGGTATGATGACCTGCAAACTTTCCTTCCATTGAATTTTTCGCATCGCCGTATAAACTACCAAACAAAGACACAGGATTAAATAGGCTACGGGTCCTTTGATCAGCATAGCCAATCCGGTAAATAAACCAGCCATCACTGTATAATGCCTGAGACTGTAAAAACTGAAATTCGAAAAATCCGCTTGAAATTTTTGTACGGCCTGTATCATGTAAACTAATCCCCAAAGGATAAGAAGATTAAACCAGGGATCTAAGATTCCTGATTTAAAATACATCAATGGAAGTATGGAACCCAAGTAGGCCAATGCCCATAGCCGTCCGATGGTAATTGAAAAGTGTTTGCTTCCCAAATGCAACAATGACAGTAAGGTAAGTATTCCGCAGATGGCATTAGGAAACCTGGCAGCGAATTCATTGATGCCAAATATTTTCATGCTTGCACATTGCATCCAGAAAAACAGTGGTGGCTTCTCCCAAAATGAGTGGTAGTTTACCTGTACGGTTAGAAAATCTCCGGTGACCAGCATTTCGCGACTGATTTCGGCAAAATTGATTTCATCCCAGTCAAACAGATGTGCACTTCCCAGTCCGGGTAAATACAAAATTAAGCCTGCGAGTATCCATATCCAGGGTTCACCACGCGAAAGACTCAATGAATTTTTTTGTACGGTCATGCGATTATTTATCCTGGTCATTGCAGTCCACTAAATGGAAATTTATTTCTTTTATCATACCCTAAAATCCGTTTAACTATAAAATTTTCCAACCCGATTCTTCCACCAATTTTTTAAGAGAGCAATATGGGTTTTGGATGCTTGGAACTCAAGCATTTTTTAATTCTATTGTCGGCATAAAATTAGCATTAAACCCCATTTGTGCAATCAGCTAAACAAGCAAATTGAACAAAGCGCTTTAAGGATCAACGATTGTTGTAAAATTCAGCAAAATCCCATTATGCCAATGTCTGGATAAGCCTTTGATAGGATTGCTTTATTTTCCGATATAATGTTTGTGTAATTCCGTTACTTTTTCGCGGATGTCTTCCAGCCGTGCCTCCATGAGGTTTTGATGAATTTGAAGGGGATCGCGGAAAGCGACGTGCGCCTGATATTCCCACAATTCTTTAACCTCATCGAAGGGAAGTTGAAATGCCGGATATTGCGTGTTGTCAGAAATGCAGATAAGATGGTTCTTTGAAGGGTCCTTTTGTAATCGTTTATAAACCACTCCATCGCGATGGGAGACTACGATATAACAGGTATTGTTTTTAACGTGTTGAAGTTGCTCGACATAGCGGCAAATGACAAGACTTCCTGGTTCCATGGGAAGCATAGAATCCCCTTCGATTTCAAAAGCGCGGAAGGGACCACCTTGCAAAGCAGGCAATTGGAAGCGGGGAAGATCGCTGATAAATTCGGGATCCTGAAAGCTTTCGACGTAGCCAGCAGCTGCTTTGGTGCGCACCAGTTCGATGTTTTGTTTTTGTTGCGCATCAACAGAAATGGCCAACACTTTCAATTGTTTGGAACTTTGTTCTTCCCAGGCAAGGTTTTTCATACGACGAGCCACCAGGGCTTCCAATGACACTTGATAAACCGATGCCAGTTTGAGCAAGGTCTCGAGATTGGGCTCGGTATGTCCCCGTTCATAGTCACCTAATGTGGTACGTGGAATGCCGACCTTATCGGCGGCCTCGGCTTGTGACAGACCTTTTTCTTGTCGAATAAATTTAAGATTCTCTGCCAGATACATATTGTTACATTGTATTGCTTCACAAAGTTACAAAATAATTGGTTGAAAAATCCGTCATGTTGCAAGTTGCTTAATATTTCGACTTATATTTATCTAATATTTCGACTTTTGAAAATTGCGAAGACCATGTATCAACGTGCGATCTTACACATGGACCTCGATGCCTTCTTTGTATCGGTCGAGTGTCTTAAAAACAGCCAGCTCAAGGGACTACCGCTGATCGTAGGGGGCTACAGCAACCGTGGAGTAGTGGCGGCCTGCAGTTATGAGGCCCGTGCCTTTGGCGTACATTCGGCCATGCCCATGAAAATGGCTTTGCGCCTGTGTCCGCAGGCTACGGTGATACGGGGTGATATGGATTCCTATACGAAATATTCGGCGATGGTGACGGACATCATCGCGGAGCAGGCTCCGGTATTTGAAAAGGCCTCCATCGACGAGTTTTACCTGGACCTCACCGGAATGGATCGGTATTTCGGATGCATGAAATGGGCCACAGAGTTGCGCAATAAGCTGATGCGGGAAGCTGGGCTGCCCATTTCTTTTGGTTTGTCGGTCAACAAGTTGGTATCCAAAATCGGGACAAATGAAGCGAAACCAAACGGCATGCTTCAGATCGATTCGGGTACGGAGCGCGAATTTTTATCGCCGCTGAGCACCTCTAAAATTCCAGGCATCGGAACGCAGACCTACAAACGACTGAGTTTTATGGGAGTGCGCTATATCCACGTCCTGCGCGACATCCCTGTGCGGTTGTTACAGCGGGAATTTGGCAATGCGGCGGGAATGAGTCTGTCGGAACATGCCAATGCCATTGATGAAACACCGGTTATCCCCTACCACGAGCAAAAATCCATATCCAAGGAAACGACTTTTGAAAAGGATACGCTGGATATCCACCGCATCCGTATTCTAATGCTTGACATGTGTGAAAAATTGGCTTTTGAATTGCGCCAAAGCAAACGTGTCTGCTCTTGCGTAACCATTAAAATACGTTACGCCGATTTCAATACCTACTCTAAACAACGGCGCATACCGTAGACCGCTCACGACGATACCCTCCGCCGTGTCTGCTACGAGCTGTTTGACAAACTCTATGAAAAAAGACAGCTCATCCGCTTGATTGGCGTAAAATTCAGCGGACTGGTACACGGCCAATACCAGATCAGCCTGTTTGAGGATACCGAAGAACAGATCTCGCTGATGCAACAACTCGATCACATCCGGCGCCGCTGGGGTGCGGGTTCGGTGATGCGGGCTGCAGTGTTGAAATAAGGGGGAGGGAAGGGGTTTAGTATTTAGGAATGTAGGGGTTTAAGCATTTAGGAATGTAGGAGTTTAGGGGTGTAGGGATTTAGCAATGTAGTTTAAGGATGGGTAGGTTTAGGAGTTTTTGGTATATAGGCGCTTCTAACGAACGATTGTTAGTATCGCGATAAATCTCTAACATCTATCTTTTATCTTCTATCATCTAACGCTGTAAGGAACGGTCAATCAAATTCCATCTTAAAATACATTGAATGTACTGAATATAATCAAAAATTCTTTTGGAACTCTAAATAAATAGGGGGAAGCTCAAAATAGTAACTAACGTATGATAGTATCGATTTTGAAAAAAGCTAATATTAGCCCCTAACAACTAACCTCTACCAACTAACAACTATTTTCTAACCCCCAACAACTAACATCAACCAACTCACTAACATCTAACAACTATCCTCTAACATCTATCCCTTAACCCTTTATGGGAGGCCAACCAAATTACATCTTATAAAACATTGACTATGCTAAATAAGAAAATAACCCATAAGCCTACCTCAACCCATCCAGAAATCTATACAAGTATTCCCTACCAAATAATACAAGCCTTCCCATGTAAGTTCCTGCTTTCCAGCAAGGCATGCGCTCTAGCTATCTCACTTACCGGAAACTGGTGTGCAATTTTAGGGTCAAATATTCCCTTTTCTGTAAACTGAACAACCTCACGTAGCATATTTCCTACAAATTCAGGTTTATCATTGGCCAATTCCAGCATGTTGACTCCAAGAATAGACTTTGAGGGCATCATCAACATCACAGGATGATAAATCCCAAAGGACAATAATTGAAATAATTTTTGAAATAAATTTCCGGAACTCAAAGCAGAAGCTCCATGTAAAACCAATCTACCTCCAGTGGATAAACTTTTAAAACTCTTCCGCGCATTGGAACCGCCTATCCCATCAAAGACTACATCAACTCCTTTTCCATGAGTGAGCCTCTGGATTTCATTTTTAAAATCGGTTGTTGTGTAATTGATCGGGTAATGGACACCCATATTATGCAACAGTTGAATTTTTTCTCCTGATCCAGCTGTTGAAAACACTGTGCATTTTTTATTTAAGGCATACTGAATCAATGCGCCCCCCAATCCGCCAGATCCCGCATGAACCAATACCCGGTCTCCTTCATTCAAAGTAACTAATTTTTCACCTGCGTAATAAGCTGTCAGGTATTGCACAGGTAAAGCTAAAGCATCAAGATCATTGATGGATTCTGGTACCTTAACCACGCCGTAAAACGGCGAACAAATGTATTCCGAATATCCTCCAAACTTGCACATGGCCACTACCCGATCCCCTTTGGCAAATTCACGGACGTTTGTACCAAGCTCTTCCACAATCCCAACCACATCAAAACCAATCACAGCAGGTAAATCCGGAGCTCCTTCATACAGATTCTTTCGGATCATGACATCAGCAAAGTTAATCCCAGACGCCTTGGCCTTTATCATAACTTCGTCTGGCTTGCAAATGGGCATGGGTATTTCACGAAACGAAAAGGAATTCTCTGGCGATCCGTGTCTGATTAAGAAAATAGCTTTCATACGGGTACAAGATACAATATTCTGGTAATCCTATAGTACACCTAAATTCACTATGCTAGTCTTACTCATACTAACATTTGTTAGTATGAGGGCTCTCTCGATAACAAAAAAAATCCCTTTCTCCGGGTAGAAAAAAGGGATCCAATCGATTGAATTGAAATGGCCTTTCCTAGAATTTAACCATTTTAAAATGCTGTTTTATACCATTTAAATATTTTTCTTTCTCCTCCTCTGCGAAGCTCAATGAGATAAATTCCTGGCTGAAGTTCGCTCAAATCCCAATCAGCTCGACTCAATCCCTGCAACTTAAATTTCGCGTATTCACGACCATTGAGATCTAAAATCCACAAATAGTCCTTTGCATCAAAAGGCCTTGTTGCATGAATGCTGAGCGGTCCTAAAGAGGGATTGGGTGATATGTAAATGTCATTAAATGTAATACCATCTTGAGTTCCTACTACAGTTACCGGATAACAAGAAGAAGTATCACTACACCCCTGCTTAAGGAGAACCAATGCGTAATTTCCTGACTTGGAAGCCGTAAACACCCGGTTGGTATCTCCGGGCAATGGCTCAAATTGTTTATCGCAATCCACCCATTGATAGTGCGAGTTTGTATCTATAGAAGTCAATGTATTGCCATTCACATTAATTGCGGTATCTATTTCCGGAATAGTAATCTCAATGGTCAACAGCGAATCACAATTTACCGAATTCGTCAATTTCTGATAGTAAATTCCACTACTGTCATAATTCACTCCATTTACAATAGCACTGTCACAGGCGATAATTTGCACATTTCCAAAACTGGTATAGTTAACCGTCAATTGAATGATCAGTAATGAGTCACAGCCATTTGAATTTGTCAGTAATTGGGTGTACACCCCACTGCTGTCATAGTGGTCGCCATTAACCTGAATGCTATCACAAGCTATATAGCTTGCCGTCCCGGAGGTTGCATGATGAATGGTAATGTTCAGTACGATAATGGAATCGCAGGAATTGGCTGATTGAAATGTTTGAACATAAACACCCGTCGAATCATACTTCTTTCCATTGATTACAATTCCATTACACGTTACATAGGTCAATGTATCGCGATAACTTCTGAATAGATTTAGATTCACTAACAAAATGGAATCACAACCCTGCGCATTTCTCAGCACTTGTCTATAGCTTCCACTTCTGTAATAGCTCACTCCATTCACCCTTGCGCTATCACAAGCTACCAAATCCAAGGTTGCCGTTGTGCTAAAACGCATAGTAAGGATGAGCGTTAAAATAGAATCACAACCATTTGCATTCGTCAATAGAATTGTGTAAACTCCACTGTTGTAATATGTTTGACTATGCAACAATAAACTATCACAGGCATTGCGTACAATGGTTCCAAATGTCGTTGGAAGTATACTGACATTCAATTTCAAAATGGAATCGCAGCCATGTACATCCGTTAATTTTTGAAAATAAATTCCGGTTGCAGTATATGCGATTCCATTATAATAAACCGTATCGCAATCCGACAACTGGATCTCTGTTTCGCTGCTCTTATGAATGGTTAAATTTAAAATCAACAAGGAATCACAACCCACTGCGTTGATCAAGGTTTGTTGGTATTGTCCGGACCGGAAATATCGTTGACCATTGACATCCAGGCTATCGCAAGAAGAGAGTGTCAGGGTATCGCTGGTGCTTTTGCGCACTGTCAAATCAATTTGAATGGTGGAATCACATCCCAACCAGGTAGGAATAACCTGTTGATACATACCTGTGGTGTAAAAGGTTTGGCCGTTGAGCGTAATGCTATCACAAATGTCAAGTACCAATTGTGTATCCGTATGAAAACAATAAAGTATTCCAAGAAAAGGTCTAAGGCTCGTATCCTGACTTTCGGAAGACCAAAAGACGCATTTGGATGATTTAGCTTCTTCTCCACAGACTAATGTATCATGGTCAAACAAAGGCATCCCCGGGCTGAATTGAATATTCTGATCATCTGGATCGGTCATGAATATTGTACAAAATTCATTTTTTTGCAGATAATCCCGCATAAAGATTTGAGTCAAATCTACCGATTTGTGCCAACCTAACTGAAACATACCAAACAAACTATCCTGATGGGTCGAATCAGATTTAAAGGATGTCTCAAGGGTATCCGCTTCATAGGTTTCCAGCCATCCCTGGTGGTTAAGATTGTAAAAATTAACATCCCCGTCCCAATTCACTTCGGAATATAATACATGAACATTCAATTGTACCGTTTTTACAATGGCCCCTTGTGGAATACGGGAGATATTAAATTTGAAGGCAGAACGATAACCCCTGTCTGTTCCCGACAATACATAATGCGCATCTTGATCCGGATTTAACCTCAGGTTATACTCGTGAGAAATCACTTGGCCATACAATGACCATAATCCAATAAAATAGGTGATAAATGCACAGTAAAGTGTTCTTTTCATAGTTAAAAAAATAAAGGTGATGAATCAGAGGTAAACGGACAATAGATCCATTTAACTCAAATAATAAGATTTCGAAAAATAAAAATTGTGACGGGTGTTGGGGCAAAGATAAAATAGGTAACGAGATTTTCAACTATTCTTCCCATAATTTTTCAAGTCTCAGGAGGGCCAAAAAAGGCGTTATTCACCTATGAAAGTAAAATTGCTACTAATTAAGCACCCTTACTCTGGCTCCCAAATGAATTAAAAATATTCGCAGCAACACGAATTCACAGCTCTTCTCAGATTCCTAAGACTTTTTACTTCATTAGCCTAATTGAATTGTTCCAAAGGGACTGCCTCCTTAAGGTGATTTGAATATGGTCAATTATAAAAGGCATTGCTAAATATGACATCATTTCGCCTAACAAATAAAAGGACTTAGGTTGATTGAACACATTTCTTGTTTAAGGGATCACCTGATAGCCCTACGAACTCATTGATATATCAATGAAATGGCGAAGTTAATTTAACATCAAAGCCCATTAACCAGTAGGGTACTTAAACAAATTACAAAAACAAGAGGCCAGAAATTATTCCGGCCTTTTGTTTATTTCATTGCAATAACCCATTGGGATAATTATTACTAAAGACTTCAGAAAATCAAATTAATGAGTTTCATGTTCCTGGTCTATTGATCAACCTGAATCATCGTTCAATGACCAATCTTCCCGTTGTTTGTTTTATTCCATCGTTTACCCTGATCAAATAAAATCCAGAACGTACTTCAAGTACATTAAAGTCCAACTCCAGCCAGTTTTGATTGGGTTTCATCTTTACACTAAATACTTTGCGACCATTCAATCCCATCATGGTAACTTCCTTCTCCAATTGATCAAAACCCTTAATTTTTACCACTGTCATATCACTGGCAGGATTGGGTACCAATTCTAGTTCGGGTTGATCTATTTCAAACTCCTGGCTCACTTCTCCCTGATGGCTTCTGTTCACTATACCCCCCAATGCTTCAATGGTGTGAAACCATCCATTGACCTGCGTAGAAAATGTGGTTCCGCATTTTGATCGTATCTGATAATTGTAAAAAGAACTTTCGTCCAAGCCAGTAAACAAGTGGGTGTTTCCTGGACCACTGGCATTATTCCACGCACTCCATGGCCCCCAAACTCCGGGTGACAATTCTTTTCGTATTCTCAACTGATACCCCGTTGCACATGTTCCAGGATTCCACACAATTTTTGCCGATTCATGGGTTGTATCGGTATGATATATAGTGGTCGGAGTGCCACATGTATAAGCCACAACCGTTACTTTTTGATTGCATGTATTTACATTGTTGCTGGAATCTTTCACCGTCCATTTAACCGTCGTCACACCAACAGGATAAACCAAAGGGGAGTTATTGGTAATAGGATATTTGATTCCACAATTGTCAGAAACCGTCGGGGTGCCTAATGAAACTGAACTTGCCGGAACTGAGCACATTCCTGGTTCTGTGGTTACTGTAACATTCGGTGGACAAATCACCTGAGGAGGTTGAAGGTCTTTTACCTGGACCGTGAAACTGCAGCTCGAAGTCAATCCTCCAGCATCCGTTATCGTCCAGGTAATGGTGGTAATACCCTTCTTCCATAACTGTCCACTCAAAGATCCACTTCCACTTCCGATCTCAACTCCTGTAAGACTATAGGTTTTTGAAACAATGGTGCAATTATCGGTTGCTGTTCCATCAAATTCTGATCCCACAACGGTATAACGACATAAACCTTCATCCATACCACGTATTTGATTAGACGGACAAGTCATCGTTGGTGGTGTAGTATCATCTCCCGTAAGTACTACTGTGCACGTCGCACTGTTGCCATTTCCATCATTCACGGTCACCGTCACTGTATGTGTCATACCTTCCCCGGAGGCTAACAAACTTCCACTCGTTGGAGTTTGACTCCAGCTAAATGTCGTTGAACAATTATCGGTTGCTGTTGCTCCATCTATAAGGTTTGGAACTAACAACTGACAACTTGCATTCAAACTAATCGTCTGTGGTCCTTCACAAATCGTTGTAGGAACAGTTACATCTTTCAGCGTAACAGTCAATGTACAGGTTGAGGTGTTTCCATTGCCATCATTCGCGGTTAGCGTGACCAACTGACTACTGTTATGGCCCGTAAGTACTGTCGTGGATGCAGGGCTTTGTGTGACGGTCGGTGTTGGATTGCAATTGTCACTCAAACTTGCTGCAGAATAACTTCCGATCTGTCCCTGACAACTGGCATTTGCACTCACCGTCGTATTTGCAGGACAGGTGATGCTCGGTGGGGTGACATCTTTCAGTGTGACAGTCAATGTACAGGTTGATGTGTTTCCATTGCCATCATCTGCAGTAAGAGTAACCAACTGTGAGCTGTTATGTCCAGTAAGTACAGTCGTTGATGTAGGGGTTTGTGTGACGGTTGGTGTTGGATTGCAATTATCACTCAACGTGGCTGCAGTATGGTTTCCTATGGTTCCCTGACAACTGGCATTTGCACTCACCGTCGTATTTGCAGGACAGGTGATGCTCGGTGGGGTGACATCTTTCAGTGTGACGGTCAATGTACAGGTTGAGGTGTTTCCATTGCCATCATTCGCGGTTAGCGTGACCAATTGACTACTGTTATGACCGATAAGTACTGTCGTGGATGCAGGGCTTTGTGTGACGGTCGGTGTCGGATTGCAATTGTCACTCAACGTCGCTGCAGAATAACTTCCGATCTGTCCCTGACAACTGGCATTTGCACTCACCGTCGTATTTGCTGGACAAGTGATGCTTGGTGGTGTGACATCTTTCAGTGTGACAGTCAATGTACAGGTTGAGGTGTTTCCATTGCCATCATTCGCTGTAAGCGTGACCAAT